>Ga0185299_10000394_pt1 | contig 124180 bp, 104 predicted proteins | sample PaiPotPPA55metaG_FD_128002 | JGI IMG/M metagenome (GOLD analysis project Ga0185299, IMG submission 128002) | Iron sulfur acid spring bacterial and archeal communities from Banff, Canada, to study Microbial Dark Matter (Phase II) - Paint Pots PPA... ... | reverse complement strand
ACAGCCCTCGTGTCACCCATGTCTTGGCCATCGTTGTAACCTATGTCTTGGCCAATGTGTAACCTATGTCTTGGCCATTTGTGTCACCTATGTCTTGGCACCGCACAGGAGCCTCGCCCCACCAAAGTCACGCGGCGCGGATCAAACCCGGCGCGATCGATCCAGGTGGTTCCCTGCATCATGCGAGCGCCGAGGTTTTCGCCCTACCGGTTCCCCATCCCCCGAAACATCTCGCGTGCTTCTGCCAGGAAAGCTTCCATGATCGGATTCAGGTGATCGCTGCGTCGCGCCAATTCGATATTGGTTGAGACCGGACACTTGGTTAACTCACGGCAAATTACGCCGGGTGTCTGGATGATAGCGACACAGGCAGGTGCGATAGAGAAGCCCAGCCCTGAGCTAACGAGTCTAAGCACAGTCAGCCATTCCGGAGCGTCTTGCACAATCGCAGGGCGGAATCCTGAAGTCTCACAGAGTGCGATTGTCTTATCCCACGCCGTCGGGCCGAGCTCGCGTGCGAATAAAATCAGAGGCTCTCCTTTCAGTTGTGCGAGCGAGAATTTCTTTCGATTCGCTAAGGGATGGGTTTCCGCTAAAGCCACCACGAATCGTTCCGCTATCACCTGCTCCACCATTAAACCCTCCGTTGGGCCGGCATCTCGCAAAAAGCCCAGATCAACCGCGCCTTGGCGGATCGCATCGACCAGGCTGCTAGTGGTTAACTCGCGTAGCCGTAAATCTACTTTGGGGAAACGCTTGCGGTAACTGCCAATGAGAGCGGGAAGGACGGTCAGCATCGCTGATCCAATAAAACCTACGGTCAGTGTGCCGATCTCGCCTCGTCCAACTCGTCGAACCGTCTCCATGTCATCCTCGAGTCGCCGCAATAGGTAACGAGAGCGCTCGAGCAGCATTTCGCCGGCTTGGGTCAAAGCCACGGTTCGCGAGTTTCTGGTGAAAAGAGGATGGCCGATGTACTGCTCAAGTTTACGAATCTGTTGAGAGAGCGGTGGCTGTGCCATATGCAACCGTTTAGCGGCGCGGCTGAAATGCAGCTCCTCAGCGACCGCCACGAAGTAACGAAGATGGCGAAGCTCGAGCAACTCACTCATATCCAGAGAATATCAATACATTAGAAGCAGATATTGGACATATGAATTGTCGGTGGCGAATTTAAGTCGTCGAGGAAACTGTCATGTCCAGCGAGCCAAACATTGCTTTCCGCTCCCTCTCTGACCCTGATCCGCGCTCGAACTGTTTTATCCGCCGAGCCACCCAGACTGATCTGGCCGGCGCGTTCGAATTGGTAAAAGAATATTTTCAGGCGGTCGGGGTCTGGGTCCGGGACACCAAGAGCGGGTTTGGCGAGTATCTGGTGGGAAACGACTCTGGGGTCTGGCTTGCGTTCGCCGGTACGGAGGCGGTTGGGTGTATCGTTCTGCATCCGCTGGCTTCGCTACCGCGAAGCGGTGAGATAAAGCGGCTATATGTGCGGGCAGCGTACCGCAGGCAAGGTTTAGCCGACGGCCTGCTGCGAGCGCTGGAGGAGTTTGCGGCTAACACTTCACGTTATGAATGGTTGTACCTGGATACTAAAGACGATCTCGTCAGCGCCATACGCTTCTACGAGCGGAACGGGTACGAGCGTTGTGACCGTTATAACACCAATCCGCAGGCAACGATCTTTATGCGGAAACGGCTGAAACAGTTCTAGGCTATAGGTTTTAAGTTTTAGGTTATAAGTTGCAGGGGCGTCGACCCAAACGCGGCGTCACAACCTGCAACTCGTAACCTGAAACTTTTAACTTTTAACCTCTAACTTCCTCTTTCGGATCTGGGCGTACCAGGTCTCGATCTCGGCTTGCGGGTGGCTAAGATATTCGGCCACGGCATCGGTGATACCCAGCTCGCCGGCACGAACCCGGGGAAGAAAGGTCATGGTAAACAGCGTGAGATGGGGACGGGCAGTTTCCAGTTCGCGTTGGATGATCCTTCCTAAAGGACCTGCGCCTTCATAGAAACCGTGGTCGCTTACGGCGGCAACCACGTCGGATACCGGATAACCGACTCGCCTGAGCTCTGTCACCCAGCGTCCGTCCTTCCAGCAAAGCATGCCGTAAGCGGCTCGCGAATCGCCATCAAACGGGAACCCCACCGAGCCCACGTTGAAGACAAATGTTCCATCGATCTGCCTCGAGAGTGGGATATGAGTATGCCCGCAGCAGAGGATATGCGGAGGGGAGTCTCCGAGCATCTCTTTGGCTTTCGTATCAGGCGTCGATGGGAAAAAACCTTCCTCGTTGGAACGGGGGGAGCCGTGAGCGATACAGACTTTCGAGCCATCGGGTCCTTCGGTTACGATCGAGATCGGTAAAGCTCTCAGTCGCGGGACGGTCTCAGGTACTTGTTCCGCCGTCCATCGAGCCGGTTGCCAGGAATAAATGTCGATCTGGTCAACGTTAGCGACCGGTTCGCTCTGGATGATGACATAGTCTTCATGATTGCCCCGCAACAAGGTCCAACCCAATGCGAAGAGCCGGTAAGTTACTTCACGAGGGAAGGGCCCGCGGTTCTGAAAATCGCCGGCCACAATCACTCGATCGGGCTCCACCAATTCCAGGTCTGCGATTACCGCCTCGAGTGCTGAGACGTTAGCATGGATATCTGCTAAAATCGCGATTCGCATCGCCGGTACCGCTTAGCGTTGCTCGTTTGGCGTTTGGCGTTTGGCGCTTGTCCGCTGCATCGCTATCGCCGGCTGATAATAATCGGAATCGGTACCCATTAGGTTGGTTCTCAGAACAATTGTTTTCTCTCGCGAAACGCCGAGCGCCGAACGCCGAGCGCCAAACGCAAGCTAGCCCTTGGCGAGGCATTCCTTTTCTACAAACTCCAGTGCTTTGCTCAGGCTCATCCGATCGAGATAATGGACCAGCATCGGATCCGCATCCGGCGGAAGCTGGGCTTTTAGCGCCTCGATTCTTTCGGAAGCCTCGCGCAGTTTCTCTAAATGAGCGCTGGGATTATTCTGAAGGGTCTTGTCCCCGATCACCTGGAGCCGGTCCCGGAGTGCTTGAGCCAAATCTGAATAAAACTCCCCCATAGGTTCTATTTCTCACAAATGAGCAGGCGCGCAAGGGCTTAGCACCAAACCGAAAAACAGAACAACCACGAATAACCACGAATGGACGCGAATAAATACACAGATTGGTGAACCGTAGATGAACGTAGATCCACCAGACAAGGCCCAGCCGACAGCTCAGACCTGCTCGAGAAAATCTATCTGCGTACATCCGCGTTAATCTACGGTTGGTATGATACTTCTGATCTTCGCGTTCATTCGTGGTAGTTTTTGTTTTGACTGCGGCTCTAGATCGGCAAACGATCAGGGTTAACCCTTCGTTCCGTTGTGCTTGATCACGCTGCCAAAATTCGCCGGCGTCCACAGGTGGCGCTGCTGATTGAAACTTCGAATGCCTACAGTCGCGGGTTGCTGGTTGGCATTCGAGCTTACATGCGAGAAAGAGCGGACTGGGAAATCCATTTCACCGAGCAAGGGCGGGGTGACGAGCCACCACCCTGGTTTCATAACTGGAGCGGAGACGGAATCATTGCTCGAATCGAGAATCAGAAGATCGAGGATGCTGTGATCGACGCTAACCTGCCAGTGGTCAACGTTAGCACCGCGAGCCTGCGACGGAGCTTTCCTACTGTGGCTAGCAGTAGCGATGGTGTGAGCCGAGCGGCAGCCGAACATCTTTTGGATCGTGGGTTCCAGTCATTTGGATTCTGTGGTGATGCCAGATTCGATTGGTCTTCTCGCCACGAAAATAACTTCGCCCGTTTCATCAAAGCCGCGGGGTTTGTGGTTGATAACTTCGACAGCCAGCTAGGAGACGCCGACGATTGGCGTCTGGAGCAAGACAAGTTGATTCAATGGGTTCGTCGCATTGCCAAACCGGCTGGGATTTTTGCCTGTTACGATATTCGCGGGCAACAGTTGCTCGATGTGTGCCGGCAGATCGGTATCCGAGTTCCGGATGAATTGGCCGTGATTGGCCATCACAATGACGAATTGCTTTGTGACTTGTGCGATCCACCGCTTTCCAGCGTGATTCCGAACTCCCGCAGAGCTGGTTACGAAGCGGCCAAGATCCTCGATCAACTGATGAACGGAGCCAGGATGCTCCCATCAATCAGGTACATCGAACCGATTGGTATTTGTGCGAGGCGGTCAACTGACCGGATTGTGGTGGAAGACAAACAAATCGCAAATGCCCTGAGATTTATCCGTGACCATGCCTGTGATGGAATCGGGGTTGAAGATGTCCTGCGAACCGTGGCGCTGTCACGGACGGTATTGGAAAGAAAGTTCCAGAAGTTGTTGGGCCGATCTCCGTACGAAGAAATTCTGCGATTGCGAATCGAGCGAGTGAAAGAACTGCTAACGACGACAGATTTGTCCATAGCCGAGATAGCCCGGCAGTTAGGCTTTTCCGGCGTGGAGTATTTGAGCGCCTTATTCAAGAAAAAGTTGGGAGTCTCTCCGCGGCAGTTTCGGAGAACGGTCGCCGTCAGGTAACGGGACGCTGCCGATCAGTATCTTTTAACTTGCCATAAGATCCCCGATAGCATCCGCCTCAGAAATGATTGTGCCAAAAAAATACTGAACCCCAATCGGGTTGTGACTGCTATCGCGGTGTGGACGCTTTTGGTAAATGCGGCTTGGTCCCAAGAATTGCACACTGCAGCGCAACTTGCTAAATTGTTCTTGGATACGCCTTCGATACCCTATCCCCCGCAAGCTTTAGTGATGCACATTACCGGAAAGGTGACCGTAACAGTTAGGATCCGAGACGGAAGGGTTGTTGAGTGCACGGCCAACGGCCCTGGAATACTTGCCTCGTCGGCTCAACGATGGATTCTGGCACGCTGGAGGCCAAGACCTGGAGTCAACAGATTTTTTAGAACTCCGATTGAATTTAGGATCGGCAAACACACGAACACTAGGGGCTAGGAGTCAGAATAAAGGGGGGCAGTCAACAAATTGTTCCCTTTCCTTACTAAGGCCCGGCTTGAACACACATGGAGCCAAGCGATGTATTTCGCGATCAAATAACCAACGCGCAATACTCCAGTACTCCAAAACTCCATCACTCCGCTCGCCAGGATTCGAGGACGAGGACGAGAACGAAGCGCCTCACGAGCACGAGCACAAACGCCAAACGCCAAACGCCAAACGCCAAACGCCGCGCGCTTACTGAATACTCACCGGCGTCCCGACGGTCACTAATGTTCTGATCAACGCCGCGTCCCAATTAGCTAACCTGATACATCCGTGACTCCCCGCGCGTCCGATGGTTGCGGCATTAGGCGCGCCATGGATGCCATCACCGGGCCGATCCAGTTGCATCCAGAGAATACCGACCGGATTACGCGGGCTGGAGGAAAATTATAGAAATCTTCGGTCCGCTCTCCGCGTTCCAACACCCCTTCGTCGTATCGGAACCAGGGAAACGTCGCGATCTCATCGATATGCCAGTCGCCGATCGGCGCGGGATGATCGGTCGAACCGGGAGTGATAGGAAAAGAAGCAATCGTCCGATCCTTATCGCGGACCTGCAGAATTCGCGTTGTGACCGTGATTTTGATCGATCGACCTGCCAAAGACGGATCTCTCTTCGACGTATGCATTTTGGGCAAACTCCCGATATCGAACGGATCAGCGACGTTAGGAACGGTCAAAGCCTGGCCCGCCTGGAGCTGGTTGATATCAATCGCTGGATTAATCGCCGCCAGGAATCGCGCGGTCGTATGAAACCGCTCCGCCATCACATCGCCCAGATTCGTATAAGGACATGATTTCTGTTTCGCTACCTCGGCGTGATCGGTCGCCATCACGCCGACCTGCCCGAGATCTTCGGCGGTTACTGCGTAAACCGTGTAGGGCTGGATCCCGCTGATATCGGGCGACGCATCAGCCGGTTGGCCATGATTCGCGTTATAAAGAGCCAGCGCTTTTTCAAAAAACTCGCCCAACCGCCCGTCGACCATCCCCGGCCTGAAATGATTGGCATCCAGAAAAATTTGCACCTGCACCGCCTGCGCTCGCGCTGCCGCCACACCCTGCTGAGCCGGCTGGGCTGGAGGCGCTACTTTTGTGGATGGAACAAAATGAGTACAACCACCCAGCGTTAGCGCCACTCCGGCAATCGCGATTTTCGTCCTAAAACCCTTAAACATCGCGCCACCTTTTGATGGAGCAGGTGTCTTTCGTCAAGGCGATAGAGCGCAACCCCGGAGACGGGAGACAGCCTCACACGGCACTACTCTTTCGTGCGCCCGCCTTTGGCGCGGCAGGCTGGTCGTCATCCTCGTTCTCGTCATCGAATTTGAGCGTTTGAGGTTAACTGCCGAGCCGTTGACCCATGATTTGCCAACTGCTGAGCCGCGATCCAAACCAGACACGGTTGGTCAGCATGGATTGCGCGGTGCCAACGGCTCGGCGAGCGAATTGGCCCTGTACGTGAAATGGGCGGCACAAGCGCCGGCCCTTGCGACTATCAGTCGGCCGTTCGGGAGCCTCGCCCCACCAAAGTTTGGCCCGTTTCGCGCCCACACGCCCAGGATTTGCGCAATAAGCTGGGCAGACTAGCATACCTGGTATGTCGGCCCCGGAATTACTGAGCCCAGCGGGTGACTGGGAGTGTCTTCGTGCTGCTGTAGCCAACGGCGCGAACGCGGTCTATTTCGGGCTGCCGAAGTTCAATGCCCGGATGCGCGCCCATAACTTCACCTTGGAAGAATTGCCGGCGGTAATGGATTACCTGCACGAGCGCGATGTGCGGGGCTATATCACCTTTAATACGCTGATTTTTACGGACGAACTAGCAGAAGCAGCCGCTCAGTTGGAGGCGATTGCGGCTGCCGGAGCTGATGCCATTATCGTGCAAGATCTTGGGCTGGTCCGGCTTGCCCAGCATCTGGTACCGCGACTCGAACTGCATGCTTCGACTCAGATGACGATCACGTCACCGGAAGGTCTGGAGCTGATGCGGCAAACGGGAATTACGAGAGCCGTAGTAGCTCGAGAATTATCTCTGGGTGAACTGGACCGGTTCAAAGCCGTGGATGTACCGATCGAGACTTTTGTTCACGGAGCCCTGTGTGTGGCTTATTCCGGTCAATGTTTAACCAGTGAATCACTCGGACAACGGAGCGCTAATCGAGGAGAATGCGCTCAGGCTTGCCGTCTTCCTTACGACCTGGTGGTCGACGGCCAGAGACATGAGCTCGGCGATCGAAGGTATCTTTTGTCACCCCAAGATCTCGCGGGCATAGACGAGATTCCGCAGTTGATCGGTCTAGGTATTCGCGCTTTCAAGATTGAGGGACGGCTTAAGAGCCCAGAATACGTGGCCGCGGTCACTAGAGTCTATCGACAGGCCATCGATCGGGCTTTAACACCGGCAGCACCGGCAACGGGGGTGTCCGCAAGTGATCGATACGCCCTCGAGATGACTTTTTCCCGAGGGCTCTATTCCGGGTGGTTACATGGCGTGAATCATCAGCAATTAGTGGATGGCCGCTTCGGCAAGAAGCGAGGAGCCTATGTCGGCGAAGTCTCAGCCGTAGGAAAGAATTACGCCGAGATTCGGACCAGGATCCCGGTTCGGCCGGGAGACGGGTTGGTCTTCGTCAACGGGGGAGACACCGAGAAAGAAGAAGGTGGCCGGGTCTATGAGGTCGAAGGAGTGCGGTTCTTCTTCGGTAACAATGAGATTGATTTTTCCAGAGTGGCGGTAGGGGATCGGGTTTGGAAAACCGACGATCCGGCGCTCAACAAAGCGCTTCGGCAAAGCTTCTCTCGTGACCTTCAAAAGTCGACATTGCCGGTGTCGATGATTGCGACCGGTAAGTGCGGCTTGCCATTGAGACTCCAAGTTGCTTGTGGCGATGTTACCGTCGAGGCCGAATCTACCCAGAGGTTGCAGCCGGCGCGATCCGCTCCCTTAACGGAGTCTGCGGTAGGCGAGCTGTTATGCCGGTTGGGCGGAACCCGATTTCACCCGGAGAAAATTGAGGTCGTTCTCGACGGTGGGCTATTTATGACGGCGGGCGCGATCAACCAGTTGCGCCGCGAAGCGATAGAGAGCTTGACGGCCAAAATTCCTGCGGTTGCTCGGGAAACGCCGGTGGCAGTGGATTTGCACCCGCCAACGAAAATCGAATGGCCGCTCAACCCAGTGCTTTCAGGGAAAGGGATGGTCTCAGCTCCGGCCGAATTGGTTGTCTTGTGCAGAAGCATCCCTCAGCTCGAGGCGGCGCTATCGCTGGGTGTGCGGTCGATCTATGTCGATTTTGAGGATATCCGTCGTTACCCACAGGCAGTCGAAATTGCCGAATCACGCGCCGAGCTATTTCTGGCAACTCCGAGAATACAGAAATCTGGGGAGCACGGTTTTTTTCGGTTGATTGAGAACGCTCGACCCGCCGGGGTGCTGATCCGCAACCTCGGCGCCATCGCTTATTTTCGCGGAAAAGGCCTGGGTTTACGCGGAGATTTCTCCTTGAATGTGGCCAATCCGTTAGCCGCCGCATTCTTTGTAGAACAAGGGTTGGACCGCTTGACTGTCTCCTACGACCTCACTTTCGAACAAATCTTGGCGCTCTTGGCTTATTCCCCGGGTGATCGATACGAACTTACCCTCCATCAACACATGCCGATGTTTCATATGGAGCACTGTATCTTTGCAGCCTTCTTATCGAACGGAACTGATTACACCAATTGCGGCCGGCCATGTGATCGGCACCGAGTCGAAGTGCGGGATCGGGTCGGTCAGACTCATTTGGTGAAAGCGGACGTCGGTTGCCGGAACACTGTCTTCAACGCTCAAGCGCAAACCGGTGCTCAATATTTTGTTCGGTTGCAAAGGGCTGGGCTGCGGTATTTCCGAATCGAGCTTCTGGATGAAGATCAGGAGAACGCCCGTCGCTTGATCTCGCTCTATCTTGGATTGTTGCAAGGCTCTCGTACCGGCGACGATCTGTGGCACGAACTAAAAGCGGACTCGAGGTTGGGCGTAACTCACGGCACTCTGGTAACGCCGTGAATGCCATGAACACCGTGAACGGGAACCGCAGATTACTGAAAATGATCCGCAGATTACACAGATTACGCAGATTACGATTAAAGATTGAATTCCTCCGGTCGGCTAAATCGCATTGTATAGGGAGGCACAGGTTTCGTTTTGATCCTACGTGCCAGCTAAACTCAAAAGGAAATCTGCGTAATCTGTGTAATCTGCGGATCTTATCTTCGGTTTCTGGATTGATCGGCGGCGCCTTTTGAACCACCATGAAAAAGTCACCTCTAGCCACTATTCTGCTGGTTGTATTTGTCGATCTGATCGGGTTCGGCATGATCATTCCGATCCTGCCGCTCTATGCCAAAAGCTTTCAGGCGCAGGAATGGCAGATCGGTCTCTTATTTGGCTGCTACTCTTTCATGCAGTTTGTGGCTTCCCCGGTTCTTGGCTACGTATCCGATCGCATCGGCCGTAAACCGGTTTTGTTGGTTAGCTTGATTGGTTCAGCCGCTGGCTATGTGGTGATGGCTAACGCGCAGTCGTTAACGATGTTGTTCATCGCTCGTATCATTGCCGGCGTCTGCGGAGCTAGTGTGGGCACGGCAGCCGCTTACATTGCGGATATCACGCCGCCAGAGAATCGTTCTCGGCGGATGGGCCTGATTGGGGCCGCTTTCGGAGTAGGGTTTGTTCTGGGGCCTGCCATTGGCGGAATTCTAAGCCATTTTTGGACGGTGGGACCGTTCTGGTTCGGGGCCGGTCTCGCCGTGCTCAATGCGATCGCGGTTCTCTTGGTTTTACCAGAGCCCGAGAAACATGTGAAACGGGTGGAAGCCTCAGTTCCAGGCAGCCCGGACGCGGTCGAACGAACCGGTTTTAATGGAATCGCGATACTGATTGTAACCTACTTTGTAGCGATCGCCGGTTTCGCGATTGTTACCATGATTTATCCCCAGGTGCTCGATCGCCGGTTTAGTCTAACTCCTACCCAGATCAGTTTGGTGTTTGTTTTCTTGGGGGTGGTGGGAGCTTTTATTCAGGGCGGCGCCATTGGGCGCATGGCCAAGAGATTTGGCGATTACAGGTTGGCGGGCACCGGTCTGATCCTGATGGCGATTAGCATGTTAAGTATGCCTTTCGCCCAAAATATGCAGCTATTTTTAGTGGTCACATTCGGCTTAGCCGTGGGCCAGAGTCTGGCGCAGCCGACCTTAATGGCCATGGCTTCACGTTTAGCTGCAAGTACCGCGCAAGGAAGGGTAATCGGGACGGTACAATCCGCCGGGAGCCTTGGCCGGGTGGTGGGACCTTCAGCCGGAGGCTTTATGCTGGGCTGGGATCGGCCCGGTCCCGCTCTCGCTTATGGCAATACGCCGTTCTTAATCGGCGGTATTGTCATGGGGATCGCATTTTTGCTTTCGTTGATGCTCCGCAGATCGTCAGTTTCGGTCGCCGAAACCCCGGTCGAAGTGGCAAGAAAGTAAGGAAGCGAGAACGGCGAACGGGCGTACGACGATCGTGGGCCTTTGAGCGAATGGGACTTATGTGACTTAGGGACTCATGGATCCCTCACCCATCCTGGCCCCGGCGATACGCTAGTTAAGCTGGCGCTGCGGCCTGAAGAGCGGTCTTCTCTTGTCTACTTTTTCTTGGCAGAAGGACTCGGCGAAGCGGCGGCGGTCTGTTTCGCTGGCTGGAACATCTCTTTCTTGGCGGCCGCCCATTTTTGCTGCTGATCAGGGGTTAGGATCGCATTGATGTCCTGATTGTACTTTGTCCGTAGAGCTTCTTTCTTCGAGTTTTTGTCCGACTTGGGAAGCGTGCTGTCGCCGGTAATCGCGTTCCGGTCCGAGACATATTTCTCGATGATGGGTTTGACCTTGCCTTCCTGTGCTTTGGTGAGGGTTACCTCTTTTTTGAGATCGGCTAAGCGTTGGTCCGCCGTTTCAGGCGCTTGCTTACCGGTCGGCGTTGCGGCCATTGGAGCCGGTGTAGAGGTAGGCTTGGCTGCTTGGGTAATGGAGGGGTAGGAGGCTACCGCCGCGGCTATCAGCGCAATGGTAACACTCCTGAGGGGAGTTATTTTCATACAACCATAACAACCCGAACCGAATGCAGAAGTTGCGGTGACAGGGCGGGTGAGGAGCGTGTGGGCGTGTGGGCGTGTCGGCGTATAGGCGTGTCGGCGTGTCGGCGTGTCGGCGTGGGGGAATGCCGGCGGCGCTGCGAACGGATGGGACCTATGCGACTTATGGGACTTATGAGAGGTGACCCATTAGTCCTATGAGTCCAATAGGTGGCAAGTATAGCAGATCCTCGCACGTCCCCAGGCTCCCTCGAGGACGAGGACGACGACGAGGACGATTACGAAGCTTTCAGGGCTATTTCAGCCAGGAGGCTAGGTCTTTGGCCCAGTAAGTTATCACCATGTCGGCGCCGGCTCTGCGAAAGCCTGTCATTAGCTCAAGGACGGCTCGTTTTTCCTCAATCCAGCCGTTGGCGGCGGCGGCTTTCAGCATGGCGTACTCGCCGCTGATGTTGTAAACAGCCGTCGGTAAGCCGAACCGTTCTTTCACCCGCCAGAGGATGTCCAGGTACGGCAACCCCGGCTTTACGATGATAAGGTCTGCCCCTTCGTCGATATCCAATGCGACTTCGCGGAGCGCTTCGTTCGCGTTAGCTGGATCCAGCTGGTAGCTTTGTCTGTCCCCGAACAGAGGGGCGCTCTCAGCTGCTTCCCGGAACGGTCCGTAGAATGCAGAAGAGAACTTGGCCGCGTAGCTCATGATCGGTAGGTCAATGAATCCGGTCTGATCGAGCCCGGACCGGATAGCTCCGACACGGCCATCCATCATGTCGCTAGGCGCAACCACATCTGCGCCGGCTTCGGCTTGACTGACGGCTGTCTGTACTAGCACTTCGACCGATCGATCGTTAAGGACTTCAAATCCGCCCCTGCGTTTGTCCACAATCCCACAATGGCCATGAGAAGTGTACTCGCACAGACATACATCGGTGATCACCAGCAGGTCTGGGACGCTCTTTTTAAGCTGGCGCACAGCAGTTTGCACGATGCCGTTCGAGTCGAAAGCTTGTGTAGCGAGCTCGTCTTTCAAACGAGGGATACCGAACAACAGGATGGCCGGTATACCGAGATCGAAAACTTGTTTAGCACTTTCTACCAGCTCGTTTACTGAGTATTGGTAGACCCCAGGCATGCTGGAAATAGCCGCTGCTCGATCAACCTTCTCGGAGACAAACATTGGGTAAATCAATTGACGGGTCTCGAGGCTGTTCTCTCGTACAATCTGCCGCAGGGCCCCGTTTGAACGCACACGGCGAGGTCTCCGCAATAGTTGAAGCATGACACACTCTAAATCTCGGTGGCTGCCTGGCAAATTCGGGATGGGCGTGCGCCGCGAAGCGGCGTCGGTAGGGCGAAAATCTCGGCGCGCCCAGGGCTTCGCCATTTACCAGCGTCATTTCGCGCCGGATTTGAGCCGCGGCGTGGGGCGCGAATCTGCGGATAATTATTGTGAACCCAGCACTTGTATTCCGGCACGTTCCTGGGCGAAGCAATCCGCACGTCACGGTTCAAAACCGGCGCGTTTTAATCTCACGACGAACGGAATCATGGGCGCGCCGAGTTTTTCGCCCTACCATCGCTACGCTTCGCGGTAAAAAGTCCTTCTGACTATGAACAAATTTCTCCTAGTTAACCTGAACAATACCTCCACCAAGCTGGCGTTGGCAGACGAGGAGAAGCTGCTAAAGAAGGCCGTAATCCCAACGAACAAGCTGACTGTGCCGGGGGTGCGTCGAATCCTACAGCGTTGGTCTTTTGATTTCGCTCTGGTCGGGTCGGTCGTACCTCAAAAGACAGGGCTATTCCGGAGGTCAGTCAAAGTGCCATTGTTAGAGGTCACCCCAAAGCTTAATTTAGGGGTCGGAATCGATTTCCCTCGGCCGGAGACCATTGGCGCCGACCGCATCGCCAACGCTGTCGGTGTTTCGCACCGTCACGGTATACCTGCCGTGGTCGTAGACTTTGGGACGGCTGTCACTTTCGATATCATCTCGCGAAAGGGACAGTATATCGGCGGCGTGATTGCTCCCGGGCTCGGAGCGATGACGGATTATCTCTACCAAAAAACGGCTTTGTTACCCAGGATTGATCTGGAGGAGCCAACCGACGTCATTGGGAAATCCACCCGGGAAGCAATGCTAGCCGGAGCAGTCTATGGCTATCGTGGTTTGGTCAGACAAATCGTGACCGAGATCGTTGCAAAGCTCGAGGGAAAGGCTCATATCGTGGCAACCGGCAGCTACGCAGCGTTGATCGCCGCGAAACTTCCGGAGTTGCAAATCGTAGATCCTGACCTCACTCTGGAAGGGCTACGCATCATCGCAACTCGAAATCTCCCCTCATGAGCTCAGCAACCGCTATCGGATTCGATTTTGGCGCGACTACGATCAAGACCGGAGTCGTTAGAGATGGGGTCATCTTGGAAAAGGGCAACGTGATTGAGACCCGTCAGGACGGGGACACCGACGCTCTGGTGTCCGCGATTATCAAAGAGATCAAAGCGCTAAAGGCTCGTTACCCGGAAGTTGCAGCGGTTGGGTTTGGCGTTCCGGGAATCATTGATCCGATCGAAGGGATGGTCATCCATCTCACCAATGTAAAAGGATGGGTCCAAATCCCATTGCGCTCGATTATTCAGTCGGCGACCGGGCTCGTAACCAATCTGGAGAACGATGCTAAGGCGATGGCCTATGCGGAATGGAAACACGGGGCCGGTGCGCAAGTTCCCAACGTGGTTTGTGTTACCCTGGGTACGGCGGTTGGTGGAGCCTTAATCCTGAACGGGAAACTGTATCGAGGCACGAACTATGTCGCCGGCGAAATCGGCCAGATGTCGATTGATTATCAGGGGGTTGATTTTGTCTACGGGAATAAAGGGGCGTTAGAAGCGTATGTCGGCCATTACAAGATCGCGGATCGGGCAAAGGAAATCTATGAAGCAGCCGGAAAGCGTATTTCGAATGAGGAGAGTGATGCGAAGCATTTGTCTAAGGCCGCTGACCAGGGAGATGGGCTTGCTGACCAAGTATGGAGAGATATCGGGCTTAAAATCGGTGTCGGACTCACCAATGTAATCTGGTTGGTTAACCCTGGTCGGATTGTGCTGGGAGGTGGAGTTTCCCAGGCCGGTGAAAGGCTTTTCCAGTATATTCGGGATACGATCCGGAGCCGGTGCGAGAAGACGTTTTGGGAGAAGCTCGAGATTGTCCCGGCGGCGCTCGGTAACGATGCCGGCATTATTGGAGCAGCTGCGCTGGCTCTGGAATCCGAGTTTCTGCCGGCTCGCTGAGGAGGTTCGAGGTTCGAGGTTTTAAGTTCTAGGTTGAACACTCCCCCAAGGTTGTGGGTTGGCGCCGCGGTCTCCCGGGGGGCGCAGGCGACCCCTAACGTAAAACCTACAACTTAAAACTTATAACTTAAAACCTAGAACCCAACGGCGGCTTGCCAAGCGGGCAGCTTTAATGGAGATATAAGCATATGTCTCTTTCGCAGCGAGCAGCCAAGGCGGCAGAAATCGCTCGCGAGCCCCATCTATACAAGATTTGCGAGGGATGCGATTCAATCGTAACCCAGCGCGTCGCCACGTGCCCGAGCTGTCACGGGTATCGTTTTAACTCCGATCCGGAGGAAGTAGTAAAGCAAGCGGAGATCCTCGGGTCCCGAGAGCAGACCAGCGTATTATCAGAGGATCTGCTGGGTTAGCGGTAGGCGGTGAGGTGATCTGGGGTAGCCAAACGGCCGGGGAGTACGTTTTATTGAGGCGATGCTTTGGCGCAGGCTTGTGCGTTGCGCACTAGATGGGCAGGGTTGATTGTGCCCACGACGACCGAGGTTGCGCCAGGGTGGTCAAAGATGAAGTCCAGCGCGGTTTTGACCGGATCTTCACCCTTGAATTGATTGAGATGGCCACTCGCCAGACCTTTCTTAATCAGTACGCCTTTGTTATTTTCAGCGGCATAGTCGAGGACAGGCTTTTCAAGTGTATAGGTTGGGTTGTAGGCGACCATAGCAACGTCCATGAGTTCCAACGTTCGGATACCGCCGTCGATTGTTTTCGTGGATGCACCGATAGCACGGACAAGTCCACGATCTTTGAAGCCTTGCATGGCGCGGATTAGGTCGTCATTGTTGAGGATATCCAAATCGGAACCATCGGAATGAATCAGTAGAACGTCGACATAATCGGTCCGTAGACGCTTTAAGGAACGAACCAAACTGGATTCAAAATGAGTGGCGGTAAAATTGTATAGAGATTGACCGTTTTCGAAATCTTCACCAACCTTGCCGACAATGATCCAGTCTTTCCGTTGCCCCAGGAGCAATTCGCCGAGGCGCTCTTCACTGAGGCCATATGACGGGGCTGTGTCCAGATAGTTGATGCCGAGGGTCCGCGCCTGTTCGAGTATACTCCTAAGAAGCTTCAAATCCGGCAGAGCAAAACTTTCCGGATACTTGACGCCCTGATTGCGTCCAAATTTAACAGTGCCGAGTCCAATTTTTGAAAGACTCAGGCCGGTTTGACCAAGGGCGCGTCTGTCCAAGTTGCGAGATCCCACGGGGTTTGAGTGAAGTAGCATTTAGGCAAGAAAGACCAGTCAGTTTCTTGCCCTGAAGGGTTGATGCTTGCATGGCTGAGCATTTCGACAATCTGCTTAGTCAGCATAGGGGAAAACGTCAGCTTGGTTGGCCAGCAGTAAATCGCGTTACCCCGGATGTGAGTTGTGGGGCTATTGGGCAGGTATCCAGTGACTATTGATTTTCCCTCGGCGCGGTCAATCGGCAGAGTTGACCATGATACCTTTGTTAAATCGACCCGCGGCATATATTTGCGAAAGCCGTTAATCGCAGCAGCGTAAACGTCACTCGGGTCGGAGTCCTTCGATCGCTCAGCAACACCGCCGCCCAGATACCAGATCAATGAGCCATCTGCTGCGCGGTGCGTGGTGATGGTCATAACCGGTTTGGGAGAGAGTTCCATACAATGTGCATACAACTCGCAGGGGGCATTCCTTAGCATTCCCATTAACAAAGGCCTGAGCTGGGTCTCTAGCCCGTTCGCGTGGCCTAGCCTATCGGCGAGGATTCTATTAGCCGCAGCTGCAGTAAAGATGTAACGCTCCGCGATGATCGTCTGATCCTTGATAGTCACGTGTTCGATGTTGCCGGAGCTATCAAGCGAAAAATTCATATCCTCCAGCATGTCCGATCTACGGATGCTGTCTTGATAAGGTGCAGCCAGAGCGTGGAGGACAGTCTTCATATCCAGCACCAACTCATCCATGGAGATCACTGTACCGGTAAACCCTATTTCTGTTATGCCGGCTGGCCATTCAGATTTCCTAAGTCGATGAGCATTATTGCCAAGAGACCCCGCTTTTGCGAACAGATCGGCTCCGAAGCCGGTTAGAGAGCCCTTAAATCCAGACCGAAAAAGAAAGTGTTGAGAGCGGGCTGCGACCTGCGCAGCGGAGAGATCAACCGGCCCTTCTCCCTTAAGCGCTTTTCGCCATTGCTCGGGCATAGCGCTGATAGTTTTTGCGAGCTCGTTCACTCGCCCAGTGAAGGCGTATTTTAAACCGGAATGAATAATACCCTGTGAAGCAATAGTCTGCCCGCTACCTATGGTATCCTTTTCCAGCAGCAAGGCATTGAAGCCGTCGCGTTTCAGGCGATTAAACAGCCATAGGCCTGCTATTCCGGCACCGCAAATGACAATATCGGCTTTATGTAGTGACACTTCTCGTGATCCTCGAACGTTAGCCCTTGTAAACTCTCACCAAAAAGGTCTTTGTCATTTCCCGCATCCAGTGCATCCAACGCCGTTGCGTCAAGTCGATCACTGTTTAGAATCTCTCATTCAACCGATTTTGCCCGTGTTGGCAAGGCGACAAAACCTTTATGCGTTGGACCTTAGTGGTAGCTGCTATTGCGGTAGCGTGTGGTTTGGTAGCAGGTGGATTGTTTTTTGCCTCACGCCAGGAGCAACCTCCGCAGGACTCTAACCTGCAGCCTTTGGCGGATTCGCTAAAACAACGTATGGATGACCTTTTAGGCGGATCGAGTCTGACCGAGCCAACGGTTGAATTATCAGTCATGAAATCCCAATTGGAATCTGAAGTCAGCAGGGTGAAATACCTTGCCACTAAATTAGGCGGGAGTGCTGTGAGTAAACAAGCCGCTACTGGGTCCACTATGGATTTAATCGCGGAGATTCCGGTGGAGTACCGAAAAAGTTTTATCGATGCGGTAACGGATGGGTTCAAGGATCTACCGGAGGTCAACCCGGCAGCCTCGCCTACGATGTGCGTGGTCACTGTGCAGATCAAAGTCCAGGGGTGAACCTATGCTGATGCTGGTTTTTGCTCTGCCGGAAGAAGCTCGGGCCGTGAGTCGACGGGTTCGCTGGAGCAAATCCTCGACCCGTATTGCGCAAGGCCTACTTAAGGGACAGCAGGTCTCCCTGGCCTTCGCCGGCATCGGTGGTAGCGGTATCGCCCACCTTGAGCGGCTAATGGAGCTGAACAGGCCGCGGATGCTCATTAGTTCCGGCTTTGCTGGCGCCACCCGTTCCTTGTTAGAGGCAGGCGATTTTGTTTTAGCCACCAACTACACTGACCCTGATATGGTTAAGGTTCTGAGCCAGCAAAAGATTGTCGATGCCAGCGGTCTTTTTGTCCAAGTACAGCACGTGGCATCGGTTGCGGACAAATGGTCATTGAATCGTTCGGTTGGCTCTATTGCCGTCGATATGGAGTCCGAGATGATTGCAAATGTGTGCCGGCGCAGACGCGTATCTTTGGTCACTATCCGGATGCTCTCTGACGCGATCGACGAGACTATTCCTGCGCTATTTACTGGAAAGAAAGTCTCTAAAGTGAGCGATCTCACCGATGCCGCGATTTTCGCGGCTCGAATGTTGCGATTGACCGAAAAGTTGGCTGACCGCCTGGAAGAGTTGATTCTCTCGGCAGCGGTCCGGTAGCCGCTGAGCGGCCCTGGAGGGGAGCCGCTTTTACGCGTTGCAGTCCCAAAGGGATATCCAGAGCGCTGGTTGTTCTACACCGACAAAAACCGGCTAGCAGGCGGCTCCCGGGAACGGCCACGGCGTGGATTCACACTCGGATCGATGCCCTTGTTTGCTTATCAATTAGAGACGCGTCGAGACATTGCAAAGCGCTGGGTTATTCCCGGGAGCCGCTTGCTGCCTCGCCTGCAGACTGGGCCGACGATATCTGCTAATTTGTGGCGCTTGTATTGGCACGGGCGAAAGCGACTCCCCTCCAGGGATGCTGCCACGGTGAATGCGACCCCCTCCGTTCTGGGGTAACGCCCGATCTTGGCGCCCGGCGGCCGTCGCCTCTTAGGAATGGCTTTTGACGTTTGATCACTCCATCATTCTGTCTCGGGCTTCAAGTCCCGGGAAAGCAGACGGTTCACCGCTTCTGTGGGGGGCAATTTTTCGTAAAGAATCGAATAGACGGCCTGGATAATCGGCGTTTCAACCTTTGTTTTTGCAGCTAATTCCCAGGCGCTCTGAATGGTGGGAACTCCTTCGGCGGTCCTGCCCATTGATTCGACAATCCTGCTTAGCGATTCTCCCCGTGCCAGGCGTTCTCCCACTCTCCGGTTGCGGCTGTAGCGGCTAAAGCAGGTAACCACTAAATCGCCCATCCCACTGAGCCCATGAAAGGTCTCGCGCTTACCTCCTAAGGCGGTTCCCAGGCGGGTCAATTCCGCCAGCGCCCGGGTCACGAGTGCCGCCTTTGAGTTGTCGCCGAGGCCGAGCCCGTCACAAATGCCGGCTGCTAGTGCGAAAATGTTCTTCAGCGCGCCTCCAAGTTCGATTCCGGCAATATCAGTGCTCGAATAGACCCGAAAAGCGTTGGTGGATAAGATCTGTTGTAGATGAGCTGCGACTGCTTCTGAGCTGCTCCCAATCACGGTCGCTGATGGGATAAACCGGGCAATTTCCTCGGCATGGTTCGGACCTGAGAGAACCGCTACCTGGCTCCGAGGAAACGCAGCCGCTAATATCTCCGACATCCGTAGGAGTCGTTCGTGGGCAAGTCCTTTGACACAGGAAATCAGGACAGCGCTTTCGGGTAAAATGATCGAGCTTGATACTTTCTCTGCGATGGTTGCTAAGGCGGTAGATGGGGTGGTCCAGAAGACGTACTCAGCCCCACTGGCTAGGTTCAATTGGTTGGTAATTTGAACCTCAGGAGGGATGGTTACGCCGGGGAGGTGCCGCCGATTTACCCGAGTCGAACGCAATTCGTCTGCTGAAGCCTGGCTTCGAGCCCACAGGTTAACCTCATGTCCTTTGTTGATGGCTAAAATAGCGAGCGCCGTTCCCCAGCCACCGGCGCCCAAGATCGAAATCTTTGCCATTTAAGGCTTGGTTCCAAAGCGATTCTCTTTTCCATGAAGCAGACGATCGATATTTGAGCGATGTCTCCAAACCGCTAGCGCGGCCACGATCAGGGAGAAGACTAGCAGCACCCAATAATTTCCGTGTCCGACGAACGGAAACAAGGCAAGGACAGCCACGGGTAAACTGAGCGCGGCACAGATTGAGGCAAGGGAAACGTATTTCCAAACGAAGAATACCGCTACCCAGACGATGAGTATGACCAGAACGATAACGATCGGCACGATTGCCAATAATACTCCGATCGATGTGGCAATCCCTTTTCCGCCTCTAAAATGGAGCCAAACGGTATAGTTATGGCCGATAATACAAAAAATTCCTGCCAGCACTCCGGCAAGCGTGGTGTCCCCGCCGGCGCTAGCCGCGAGCCATACCCCGGTCTTAACTGCGATAAAGCCTTTCAGCGAATCGCAAAAAAAGACCAAATAACCCCATTTTTTTCCCATTACCCGGAGAACGTTGGTTGCACCAATGTTTCCGCTGCCATGTTGCCGGATATCAATGCCTTGGCTTTTTCCGACCAGGTATCCGCTTGGGAACGAACCGATCAGGTAACAAAGAATAACGATGACTAGCCAAATCATGAGGGGAGGCGGGAGTGGTTACGCGTCCGGGCGATCCTCGTCGAGGAGTTCAAGGAGTTCAAGGAGTTCAAGGAGTTCAGGGAGTTCAGGGAGTTCAGGGAGTTCAGGGAGTTCAGGGAGTTCAGGGAGTTCAGGGAGTTCAGGGAGTTCAGGGAGTTCAGGGAGTTCAGCGTTGGGACTTGCCTGGAATTGCAAGCAAAACCGGGCGAGAAACGAATATCCCAACGGCGATCGTCTCGCCTCGGGCCGTGCCGGCTCCTTGAACTCCTGCGACTCCTCGAACTCCTTGAACTCCTCTTCTTTTCTTTTCTCTTTCGGACTAGGGCTTCCTTTGCCATCTTACTCGTGGGATGCTCGGTCTGACTCGTATTGAACCTGCCACCCTGGAAGATCTGCCTTCGCTAGCTCAGCTGTTGATGGATCTGTTCGCTCAGGAATCGGATTTTAGGCCGGATTACAATTCACAAATGCGCGGCTTGCGCCTGATTCTGGAGCAGCCGAGCCGTGGTCGCATCTTGGTGCTACGGAGTGCGACCCAAATGATTGGCATGATTAATCTGCTTTTCACGATCAGCACCGCGGAAGGAGGATTCGTCGTCCTTCTGGAGGACTTGATCATTCACAAGGATTTCCGGCGACAAGGTTTTGGCGCCGAGTTGCTCAAACACGCGATCGAGTATGCCAAACAGAAAGATTTTCTCCGGATCACTTTGCTTACTGAACGGGCTAGCGAAGAATCGCTAGCTTTTTTTGAAAGACATGGGTTCCAGCGCTCAGCGATGGTGCCGATGCGCCTGTGGCTCGGTACTTCAGCCGCGGCTCATGCCCAACCGAAGGAAGGAGCCAGGAGCTAGAATCTAGGAGGGCCTCGTGCCTGGTACGCCCCGAGGCAAGAGGAGATCGTCAGACGTGAAAGGTGAAAGGGAGACCGGACTAGCGATCCTGCGCGAACAAGCTGAGCTTTAGAGCGCTATCCGAGGTCGATGCCAATTGCCTTTCACTTTTCACCTTTCGCATTACCTAGGACGCAATGTCTTATAGCCCTTGCGCGTTCCTGACCCGAAACCCTCGTGGCTCCTAGATTCTAGCTCCTAGCTCCTAGCTCCTTTATTTTTATGAACGAAGACACGGTCGATTTGGAATTTGCCAAGATCGACGTAGCCCGGTTGGGCCGTCGTGGTTTGCCCGAAGCGGTCTATGGAGAACCGAAAACTGCGAAGGAGCTGATCGCTATCCTGCGTGTTCTAGTCGAACGAAACGGGGTCGCGTTGGCAACCCGAGTCTCCAGAGCAAAAGCGGACGCGGTGATGCCGGTTCATCCGGAAGCAGTTTATCACGAGCGTTCGCAATGCTTGACCATAGAACGGAATCCGCTCCCTAAGCTGGCCGGAACCGTCGGGATCGTGGGGGCGGGAACCGGTGACTTGCCGGTAGTCGAAGAAACGGCTGTGACGCTTGCTTTGATGGGGGTTGAAGCGAAGATCGTGAATGATGCGGGTGTAGCCGGGCTGCAACGGACAATCCGAGCAGCTGATGACCTGGTTGCCTGTGAGGTCGTGATTGTCGTGGCAGGGATGGAAGGCGCTTTACCGAGCGTTATTTCAGGGCTTTTGCCCTGTCCGATTATCGCGGTGCCTACGAGCGTCGGTTATGGTCTCAACATGGCAGGTCTGTCTGCTCTCCTGACGATGTTGAATAGCTGTTCGAGCGGAATTACGGTCGTGAATATCGATAACGGCTATGGCGCCGCGTGCGCGGCGACGCTGATCATCAGGGGGATCAACAAAGGCGCTAGGAGCTAAGAGCGCTCGACTAAATCCACTCGCTCCACTAAATCCACTGCGTCTTACTACTTGTCCTCCTAGCTTCTAGCTTCTAGCTCCTTTGGGTGCTGGCTCTCAAAGATCTCCCGGAGAACATCTTCGATGGGTTCCTCTTCTACACTGAAATCCTGGACGTTGCCGGCGGCTAGAATGTCTTGGCAGATCTCGGTCACTTTTTCTCGGGGGACTTTCAGAGTGATGGACATCCCTGATTCACTCACAATCTCGCCCCAACTGGGCTGGTAAGGTGTGGCGACGCGAAAAGTGAATTGCAGATATTTGTGCCCTGAAAACTGCTCGATGATCTCCGAGAGCTCGCCATCAAAAAAGACGCGTCCGTGGTCGATGATGAGGACTCGCTGGCAGAGCTCGGCAATATCTTGCATGTAGTGGCTAGTCAAAATTGTCGATGTCTTTCTCTCAGCGCTATGACGGCGTAAGAATTCACGAACCTTCTTTTGGCTGACTACATCCAGACCGATCGTCGGTTCATCCAGGAAGAGAATTTTCGGTTGATGCAGGAACGCGGAGATCAATTCCATTTTCATCCGTTCCCCGAGACTGAGCTCCCGCACCATCACATCTAGTTTGTCACGGACATCGAGGAGCTCGACCAATTCGTCGACGGTCTTGTCGTAAGTTGCCCGCGGGATCTGGTAGATCGCGCGGTTTAGCTCGAGCGATTCGCGAGCTGGCAAATCCCACCAGAGCGAGTTCTTTTGTCCAAGCACAAGGCTGAATTGCCGTTTAAACTCCGGTTTACGTTCCCAAGGTTTGAATCCCAAAACCGATGCTGAGCCGGACGTCGGGACGAGCAAGCCCGATAGCATTTTTAGAACCGTGGTTTTTCCAGCGCCATTTGGGCCTAGGAATCCAACGAATTCTCCTTGTTCAATCGAGAAGGAAGCTCCGTCAACCGCTCGAGTTTCCTCAAAGTCGCGGCGAACTAGTCCTTGCAGCGCGCCAAGTAAACCGGAGCGTTTCTTATAGGTGCGATAGACCTTAGAAAGGTCGGTCGCTACGATCGTGGGCGCCATGCGGAACGTTAACTGAAATTCACCACAGAGACACAGAGATCACAAAGTTAAGAGAAACCCTTGCACCCAGGTTTGGCGCAAAGCCTTGAGAAGGTTCGCGCGCACAGATTCCACAGATTTATTCTCCGTGTCCTCCTTGTCTTTGTGGTGAAATTTCTTGGATTACGCTGCCGGACGCGGCTGTTTTGTTCCCAGCTTTTTCTTGAGAAAAGGACGAATCTTTTCCAGGGCGGCAGCCGCGGTTACACCGTGTTTCTCTCGCAAGATATTGATCGAGCCATGCTCGACAAACTGGTCGGGCCAACCGATTCGCACCACGGGAGTCCTGATTTGGCTCTCCGACAGGTGTTCGATGACGGCACAGCCGAAGCCATTGTGAAGCACGTGATCCTCGAAGGTGCACATAACGTCCACCCGTCGAGCGAAAAACTCGATTGTTCCCGTATCCAACGGTTTGATCCAGCGCGGATTAATTAGAGCGACAGAGACCCCCTCCGCTTCCAGCTGTTTCGCGACCTCTTCGGCTAAGCTGAACATGTTGCCTAAGCCCAGCAATGCGACTTCCTGACCATGCTGCACTACCTCGGCCTTCCCGATCTCGAGTAGCTTCGGTTGCGCTTTCGGCACCGCTCCGGTACCGGCTCCGCGGGGATAGCGAATCGCGATGGGACCTTGATGATAGTTGGCCATCGTCCACAGCATATCGGCGAACTCTTCCTCATCCTTCGGCTGCATATGCACGATGTTCGGTACGTGCCGCAGATAACCGATATCGAATAGGCCATGGTGAGTTGGTCCGTCGTCACCGGAGAGACCAGCCCGATCCATGCAGATCGCGACATTCAAATTTTGGAGGGCGATGTCATGGATCACCATGTCATAGGCCCGCTGCATGAATGTGGAGTAAATCGTCAGGAACGGTTTGAAGCCTTCCGAAGCCATGCCGCAAGCAAAGAGAGCAGCGTGTTCTTCAGCGATACCGACATCGAAATATTGATCTGGATGTTTGGCTGCAAAATGGGCGAGACCGGTCCCAGACGGCATCGCCGCGGTGATGGCAGCGATCTTCTTATTGTTGTCGGCGAACTTGGCAAGGGTCTGGCCGAGGAGTTCCGAATAAGTCGGTGTACTTCCTTTGGCTGTCTCTCCGCTGTCCTTCTTGAACTTACCTAAGCCATGAAATTTGTCCGGCTTTTCGATAGCGGGCGCATAACCTCGTCCTTTTTGGGTGATGATATGCAGAAGCACCGGCTCTTGTTGCCGTTTCAAAAACTCAAAAGTCCTGGTCAGGAGCGGGATATCATGACCGTCGATCGGGCCGTAGTAGCGCAAACCGAGTTCTTCGAAGATAACGCTCGGCAATAGGAGATGTTTCACGCCTTCCTCGACCTTTGCCGCAAGTTGCTGAACGAACTTGCCGCCGATCATTTCCACGAACTTACCCGCTTTGTCGTGCAGATGGCTGTACGCGTCACTCGTCTGAATCCGGTTAAAATAGCCGGCGATGGCGCCGACATTCTTCGCGATCGACCATTCGTTATCGTTCAGTACAACGATGAAACGTTTGGTATGGTCGGCGACATTATTGAGTGCTTCGTAACTGATGCCGCAGGTGAAAGCGGCGTCGCCAGCTACCACAACGACGTTCTCTTTGCTCCCGCGCCGATCGCGAGCAACCGCCATGCCCAGGCCAGCAGATAATGCCGTGCCGGCATGGCCGGCACCGTAGCAGTCATGCTCGCTTTCCGTGCGGAGAAGGAAACCGTTCAAGCCTTGGTATTGGCGGATGGTAGAAAAACGATCGCGACGTCCAGTCAAGAGCTTATGGACATAGCCCTGGTGGCTGACATCGAACAGGACCTTGTCCGCGGGGGTATCGAAGACTCGGTGCAGCGCGATCGTGAGTTCAACAACACCCAGGTTTGGACCTAGATGCCCGCCGGTCTGAGATAAAACCGAAATGAGTTCGTCCCGAATTTCGTGAGCCAGCAACGGCAGCTCGTCTTCTTGCAATCTCTTTAGGTCCGCTGGCGAATCGATCTGGCTCAGCAGTTTACGTGCACTTGGTTCAAAAGAGGCTGGTTTCATTCGTTGAGTTGGTGGGTTGATCCTTGGGCCTTTCCGTGGCCGAACCCTGAGCCTTGTTACTTAAACTTCGGCTCAAGATTTCGATGCGGTTCTCCGCTGCTCCCAAATGCTCGTTGCAAACAGCAATGAGCTTAGTGCCCTCCTCGTATCGCAGCAGTAGTTCTGCTAATGGCAGCTTGGACGATTCCATCTGGCTGACGATTTGTTCTAGTCTTTCCATGGCGGCCTCAAAAGAGAGATCGGTTTTCTGCTCAATTTTAGACATGCCTTGGGTTGCAAACCTTAAGTGCCAACGTTGAGAAAGCCAGTAAAAATGGTCCTACCCAGAGACGGAACCGTGTATGGGGGAAAGCTTTTGCCTCAGAATTGCCAAGTTGACAAGTGGAATCTGTGGAGGCGGTGGGGACGGGCTTCGCCGAAATTGGTAGGGCGAGGCTCCCGAATAGCCGTTGGTCCTCGCAGCGCGAAATAACGTTTCGTTGGTCATAGGACGGCAAGCCAAAAAGCTGCCGAGCCGAGGGTTGCGCGACTCACGGCTCGAACTACGCCAGTTTTGTCAGCTAGGACCAGCAAGTGCCCAAGGCTACGTCGGACAAGTCGGCAACTCTTAGAAATTGTACCTCATATACCGCCGACACATCAATTTGCGCTGCGACCTTCGTCGGCTATTCCGGAGCCTCGCCCCACCAATTTTGAGGAGCGCTCGCCCTATTTAATTCTCGATGCGCAAGCGGAGGGAGCTATCGCTGTTGATGAGATAGCCCGGGGCATACAGCGGTATTGCTATATTCCCCAGCGGTTGCTGAGCCTGGGCCGGAATCATATCCACTTGCACTTCTTGACCGGCTCTGAAAACCGTCACCGGGACGTTCTGGTTTACAGTGAGGAAGAAACACGCATTCGGGATATCCGAAGTCGAATGGATTTTTACCGTGCCGATCGATAGCAAAATGTCGCCGGGTTGCACGCCCGCGATATGGGCTGGCGAGTTATCCTCGACCTTATTAATAACGACTCTGGAGGCGTGTTCGGTTTCCTCACTATCTACGGCAGTAACTCCGACCCAGCCTTGACGTATTTCCCCAAAACGGATGTAGTCCGATCGAACTTTTTCGGCGGCTTTAATCGGCAGCGCGTAGCAAGCGGTTCTGTTGTCAACACTGCCGACCACGATTCCGACGACGTGCCCGTCTAGATCCAAAAGCGGAGCGCCCTCTTCGCCGCGCTGCGCGGCGATATTTGCCCGGATCAGCGTGGTCGCGAAATAACGATTTTCATGCCCCTGGTCTAAACCTCCCACAACGCCATAGTTCGGGGTCACTGATTGATCCAACGGAAATCCCAGGATCACCACTCCAGCGGCGGTGACGATATTGTCGGAATCTCCAAAAGGAATATAAGGAGTAGGCGTTGCCGGGTTGATCTTAAGAATTGCGATCCCGCTTCTGATGTCTGCGACTAGTCTTCGCGCCGGATATCGGCAAGATCCGAACTCCGCGACGATGTCCGTGGATTCGCCGGCAACATGGTAAGAGGTATAGATGAGCCCGGTTGGACTAACGAAGAAGCCGGTCCCGATCAACAGGCCGTGACTATCCTCAGACTGAATCTTAACGATGGCGTCTTTATTATTCTCAAAGATGGCCTGTACGTCCTTGGCGACGGCAGAAAACGTTTCTTCGGCCCGGGCGTAATTCCAGTCCGTAAAACCAGTGATCAGAACTATGGAGGAAAAGAGCGCACAGCGCGCTCTTCTGCTCACGAGACGATTACCGGTCGATCCACCAATCATCGCCATGAGAGTCGTTCATCATCGGTTGGGGGAAACGCCTGGCGTTCCATTGGTCCAGCCACCATCGGGAAGAAGCACCAGGTGTAAAGTTTAGAAACTCGAAGGTGTATTGTAGCTAACCGGTTGACCGCCCAGGATGTACCTCGGCGTCACAGTATCCGATGGCTTAATGGTTGGGAAAATCTCTTGCTGGTCAGACTTAAGCGCGCTGAGTTGGATCCGGCCGCCGAAAATGCCGACATTGTTATTTTGTCCGGCAGCGGCGCTCGCGTTATAAGACACATCAAACTTAGGTCGGGGGGACCAGACTCCGGTTCCCATCAAGGTCGCGACCACTAAGAAGATCGCGAAAGCGCCTGCGTATGCGGACTGGGGCACCCGGAATGAGTTAAAGTTAGAGAAAAATTCCTGTAACCGACTAAAGCGTGTTGAGCGGTTTACGGACCCCGCTCGCATCCGGTAATGGAGCTCATCCAGGCCTTGTTCAAAATAGCCTGGAGGGGGTTGCTCGAAACGCTTGAGTCGAAGTAGCTGCTGTACCTGCTGTTCGTCGAGCATCATTTCTTTCTAAACTCTTCGAGATAATTCTGCAACTGCCGATGTGCGTAAAACAGTCTTGAGCGTACCGTCGCCTCGGGGACTCCCAACACCTTAGCGATTTCCGCGTGCGGCATCCCTTGGATGTCGAACATGGTCACGACTGCTCTATGCTCAACAGACAGCTTCATCATGGCTTCGTTCAATCTCTGTTGAAGTTCTGAGAGATCGACCTCACGAATCGGGGTGTTTGAGGCGGTTAACTCGATAAATTCCTTATCATTATGGATATTCGAGTCGAAATCGTCCAAGCTCATTTGGAAACGGCGCCCCCGTTTTTTGACGAAATTGATCGTCATATTCACGGCAATAGCGTGAATCCAGGTATAAAAGCTGGATTTGCCTTTAAATCCGCTGATGGCGCGGAAAGCTTTGGCGAAAACCTCTAGGAGGAGGTCATTCGCGTCCTCGTGGTTCGAGGTCATGTTGTACACCAGCGAGTAGACCCGAGGACTGTATTTGTGCCAGAGCACATCGAACGCCTGCGTGTCGCCAGCTTGAGTCCGGCTTACTAGTTCTTCGTCTTCGAGCAGATGCAGGTCTTCCATGCTGCGGCCGTTGGCCGAAGGACGGGACGCGCTATGAATTCCGTCTGTCAAATTAGTAACCTTTAAACTGCCCACGGTAAACTCGTAATGTACATGAATAGCCGCGAGAGTCGATGGACGGAGCGGGGGAAAGGACAAGCGGTAGAAACGGTGACTTGGGCGCTACTGAGAGGTCGCCGAATGGGGATATTAGGCGCGAAGCGCTGAAGAGATTTTAGCCCTGGCGGAGTCTGCAAGGCCCTGGTATTCGCAAAAATGACGGCTAGCGCTGAAGGCGCGAAAGAGGTGAGCCGTTGGCAGAAAAGCCGTCCAATCGCTGCGATTCCGTCGGCCGTCCCATGCAAACGGATCATTACTCTACATAACCGCATTCTGTCGCGCCTTCAGCGCTGGTCGTCCTTTTGCGGATATACCTAGGCCTCGCAGACTCAGCCTAGGCTAAAATCTTTCCAGCGCTTCGCGCCTCAAATCGCCCTTTCGCCCTTTCGCCGACACGCCGATACGCCGATACGCCGATACGCCGATACGCCGACACGCCGACACGCCGACACGTTACTTTATCACTCCTGTCTCAGTTCGCCGATTTTTGGCCCAGGCGGCTTCGTTGTGCCCAGCGTCTGCCGGCATTTCCAGACCAAAGCTCACAGTCTGAATTCTTGAACCGGGTACACCGAGCGAGATCAGCTGATTTCTGGTTGCTTGAGCCCGGCGTTCGCCGAGCGCTCGATTGTATTCCTCCGTGCCGCGCTCATCTGTAAAGCCGGCCAGGATGATATTGTTCGGCGCTCGCTTCATAAAATCAGCGATTTCCCGCAGTTTGCCGGTTTCTGAGGACTGGATGTCCGAGCTATCATAGGCGAAGTAGACTGGCGGAAACTGGTTTCTAGATACGTTACTGCCGAAGAACGACGTGCCTTCCTGTCGCTCTGCTAGGGGAACGCCGTTTACGGTGTCACCTTCAACTCCGGCGTATTGCTGCTGCGGGTGCGGCTGACAAGCGGTGAGAGCGGCGGCGAGGATGTAGAGTAGGACCGTTTTTTTGTTCATGGGCGAGCGTGTTCAGTTAATGGGACCAGGTCGGTTCCGAGATTCGTCCCAGGTCGCCGATAATTCGAGCCTCCTTGCCGCTGACCGTGTCAATGATAAAAAGGCCGGAGCCCCTGGAAAATATAATGTGGCGTGAGTCGGGACCCCACTCCGGGCGTTCGCCTTCCCCGGTCACGATCTTGGTCGCGCCGGATTCGAGATCGGTCATTGCCACCTCAAAGGAACCGCCGCTGCGGACATTGTAGCAAACCTTCTTTCCATCGGGCGACCAATTGGGTTCGGTACAATATCCAAAACCGGTCGACAGCGGGCGGCCAGAACCTCCGCCGGCTGAGATTCGATAGAGCTGCGGGCCGCCCCGCTCGTCGGAAGAGTAGATAAGCTCGCCTCCATTTGGGGACCAGGTAGGCGCCGAGTTGCTTGCGCGCGTGCGCGTAATTCGCCGGGGAGAATCGCCATTAATACTCGTGACGTAGATATCCGGATTTCCATCCTTGCTCATCGTGCAGGCGATCCGCGATTCATCCGGGGAGATCGCGGGGCCCGAATTGGTGCCGGGATACTTTATGATCCGGTTTCGAGCGCCGCTGGCGAGATCGATGAGATAAATGTCAGCGTAGCCGCTTTGGTAGCCTGTGTAAGCCAGTTTGCGTCCATCCGGCGATAGATTGGGGCTGACACTGATCACGTTGTCATGAGTCAGTTGGACCGCATTCGCGCCGTCATAATCGGCTACATAAATCTCTTTGTGACCTGTCCGGTTGGCGACAAACGCGATTCGCGAGGTCGCGATTCCTTTCTGACTGGCAACCGTCTCGATCAAATCGTCGATGAATTGATGGACGGCTCGCCGCGTATCGCCTGAGTAGCTCTTTTGTAAAACCACACTCCCGCTTTTCTCGGCGGCTTGGCCGGAAAAACCGGTTCCTGGTGCGGTTCCGCTAATCGCGATGGTCGCGCTCGTACTATCTCCCAGCGAAAGAGAGCCCGAAAGCTCAATATCATTTTTCAAGACGGCCGTGGCGCTGGCGCCGGCTGAACCGCTAACCCCTTTTACTTCAATCACGACAGCGGTTCCCTTACGAATCGTGATAACGGGCGAATTGGAGCTCTGCGCAAACGCCGAGCCAACCGAGAAGCCAAGGAGAAAAAAGGAGGCGAGCAATCTCATGGTGTGACGGGGTGCCGTCCCCTTTTACCGTGGTGGAGCCACAAGTCAACTCTGAGAGGAAACAAGGAGTTCAAGGATAGGAGCGAAGAGCCAGGAGAGGCGCTGGGTTGGGCGGACGACTGGAGGGGGAGCCGCTTTAGGCGTCCTCAAGACCTGGCGGTATCTTGCCCTATCACGTGTTGCGACTGGGAAAGGTGAAAGCAGGCGGCTCCCGAGAATTACCCAGCGCGAAGTTTTGACCCGATGTCTCCGTTCGATAGGCCAATGGAGCAGCCAAGCGCTGGGTCATTCCAGGGAGCCGCCTGTTTGGCACCCGTTTCGGCCAAACCAAGTCATAGAGCAAATATGGCTTGGGCAATGGGGTACGCTGCAAAGCGGCTCCCCTCCAGTTTCACGTGCCTGACCCAGCGCCTCCCGTCTCCTGACTCCTGGATTCTGGCTCCTGGCTCCTATTCTTGAACTCCTCGAACTTCTTGAACTCCTTGAACTCCTTCTCTACGCTGCAACCCTTTCATGGCTCCTCGGATTCGCACGGCGTTTGTGCTTGGCGCAGGGTTGGGTACCAGACTTCGGCCGTTAACCGATTTAGTTCCTAAGCCGCTGCTGCCGATATTCGGCAAACCAATTATCACTTTTGCGTTGGATCACTTGATCACCTACGGCGTCGAGCGCTTCGTGGTCAACACCCATCATCTACCTGACCAAATAAACGAGCTGTTCGATGCAAAGGCGGACGAGCGAGAGCTCGTCCCTACCGGAGCCTATCGCGGACGAGAAGTCAGAGTGCTTTACGAACCGGCTTTGCTGGAAACCGGAGGCGGTATCCGGAATGCAGCCGCACTGCTTGGGGATGAGCCGTTTTTCGTCTACAGCGGCGACCTTCTAACCGATCTTGATCTTGAGCGGCTGGTAGATGCTCATTTTTCGGGCGGTCGAGCCGTGACCTTGGCCTTAAGGACCACAGGTTTGTCGACCGACATCAGCTTTGATGCCCGCACAGGCCTGGTTGTCGATGTTCGGCAGATGTTGAAAAGCGGAGTCCCTGGCGCATTCGACTTTGCAAATATCTCAGTTTGGGACCCAGCGGCTATTGCGCAGATTCCCGCCAATAAAAAGATTTCGTTTGTTCCGGTTCTGGTTGACTGGATTGGCCGCAGCGGGCAGGTCGGAGGCGCCATTATCGAAGACCGTCGGTGGTTTAACATTGGGAACCGGGCAGAATATCTGCGGATCCATACCGTCATTGCGCGGGAAGGCTGGCGGCCGGCCTATTTGGCGGAAGACAGTTGGCCGAGTCAAGTTGACCCCAATGCCGAGGTCGGTCCAGGCGTCGAAATCAGCGAGGATAGTTGGGTAGGCCCTAACTCCTTGATTGAAAGTGCCGCAAAGCTGCGTAATGCGATCGCTTGGCCAAACTCAATTATCCGGACGGGAGTCGAACTGACCCACTGCATCGTCGCGGGACGAGAGGTCGGAGAGGGAGTTTTTGACCAGCAAGACTTTGTATGAGCCAGTGTACCGTCTCGCATATAATGGTGACATCGTTGCGATCAAAATGGGCCGTCGGCAAGGCGCGAGGAGGGCGCATATCTGAATCGATACGTAACCGACGAGCAACGCAGCCGCCGGCCCATTTTCATCGCAACCCTGCGGGCCGCGGCCAGTTGGCTGTTTTTCCGCGTTGCTCGCTCCTTACGTATCGGATTCAGATATGCTCGTCGCTCGCGCCTTGAAAAACAGCCAACTGACAAGCGGCGATGTCATCATTATATGCGAGACGGTACACTAGACCCTTTGATTTACGAAACCCGGCAGCGATTCCCTCACTACCAAGACAGGCTTTTCGATATTCGCCCGATCGAGAAGGGCGGCTCCGATCGAAAATATTATCGGATCCGATTCGGCGCTGACGATTCGCTCATCCTGGTTAAGTATCGCGTCGATCGAGGGGAGAATGCTCGATTTGTCGCGATCGCCAATTTCTTAAGCGGGATCGGAATCAATGCCCCACTGATCTACTTTCACGATGAGGAACAGGGTTCAATCTGGTTGCAGGATCTTGGGGATGAGGATCTTTGGCATCATCGAACCGAAAACTGGGAAATTCGGGGCGAGCTGTACCGGCGCACGCTGGATGAGATCCTGATTCTCCATAAAACAGATCCGGAGGTGCGGCTACCTCCGAACGGTCCGCCGGAATTCGATGCTAGTTTGTTCCGATGGGAGCAAGAGTATGGGTTCCAGAACTGTTTCCAGCTCTGCTTCCGAGTTGAGGAGAGCCGGATTCGAGAAATAGCGGATCGCCCTGAATTCACGGGGCTAGCCGAGCAGCTGGCGGCATATCCCCGGGTGCTGATTCACCGTGATTTTCAATCGCAAAACATCCTGATTTGCGATGAACAAGCCTACCTCATTGACTTTCAGGGGATGCGCCCGGGTTTGGGTGCCTATGATCTGGCTTCGCTGTTGTACGATCCCTATGTGACTTTGTCTTCGGCCGAACGAGAGCAGCTGATCGACTACTACATGGAAGGATGTGGATTTCGCGGGACGCGAGAGGAGTTCATCGATTTATTCCTTCGTTGTGCTCTGCAACGGCTCTTACAGGCGCTCGGAGCCTATGGAGTTATCGGCGTTCGCCGACAGAAACCGGAATTTCTCAGGCATATCGGTCCGGCGATTGAAAATTTGCGAGAGGTTGCTTCCTTGCTTTCAGGCTTTAGTTTCTTCGAGGATTTTTTGACTGAACTACCTGACCAACCGAAGCCTCTCCCCAACGCGGCGTGAATACGACGACATCCTCTCCTGAACGGTTTACAAGCGTAGTAATTGAGAATCCGTCGCCATTGCTAGATGGCGGTCGGTATCCTCTGAAACGGGTTGTTGACCAAGAATTGGCCTTCTCAGCGGACATTTTTAAAGACGGGCACGATCTTGTGGCTGCGGTATTGAAGTGGCGCCCGCTTGGTGTCCAGGAATGGTGGGAAACCCCCATGACTCAGGGGGAAAATGATCGGTGGTCCGGCATAGCCCATTTCGTTGAGAACACGGAGTATGAGCTGACGATTGAGGCTTGGGGAGACGAGTTTGGGTCCTGGCGGGCGGAATACGAGAAAAAATTTAGTGCCGGAATCACAGAGTTAGCTACCGAGGTCGCAGAAGGCGCGCTGCTGATAGAAAAAACCGGGTCCCGGACCGATCGGAAAGCCGACAAGGACCGGCTCCTCCACTTCGCGGCGCTTCTTCGAAAAGCCGATGCTGCCGAAGGATTCCAGATCGCAAGAGAGATTGAATTGATAGGATTAATGGCGGCGTGGCCGGACCGCTCGTTAAGCACCGAGTATACGCCTTACGTCAAGGTCATTGTGGATCGACCGGAAGCTTTGTTTGCAGCGTGGTACGAATTTTTTCCTCGCTCCGCTCAGGGCTTAGGTGATCGAGGTTCCAAGTTTAGGGACTGTATTTCCAGGGTGGATGACGCCAAGGCGATGGGATTTAACGTCATTTATTTCCCTCCCATCCACCCGATCGGCTTCACCAAACGAAAAGGGAAGAATAATTCGGTCACGGCTGAGCCGAACGATCCCGGTGTGCCATATGCCATCGGCAGCAAATTTGGAGGGCACAAAGCAGTCGAACCCGAATTAGGGACGCTGGAAGATTTCGATTGGTTGGTAAATGAGATCCGGGCTCGAGGCCTGGAAGTAGCCCTCGATTTTGCGATCAATTGTTCACCGGACCATCCTTACGTCAGTGAGCATCCGGAATGGTTTTTCCACCGGCCGGACGGCACGATCAAATATGCCGAAAACCCTCCCAAGAAGTACGAGGATGTTTATCCGCTGAATTTTCATAATCCGAATTGGCGCGCCCTCTGGGAGGAGATGAAGTCTGTCATTCTCTTTTGGGCGAAGCATAACGTTCGCGTATTCAGGGTCGATAATCCTCATACTAAACCGGTAGCGTTTTGGGAATGGCTAATCCGTGAGGTCCGATCCGATTATCCTGATGCTGTTTTTCTGGCAGAAGCGTTCACCAAGCCGAAAATGATGAAGGCTCTGGCGAAGTGCGGGTTTACCCAGTCTTATACCTATTTCACCTGGCGGAATACGAAGTACGAGCTAACCGAGTATTTGACCGAGCTTTGTACCACGGAGATGAAGTATTTTTTCCGGGGTAATTTCTTTACCAACACTCCCGACATATTGCCGGTCTTTTTGCAGACTGGGGGCCGTCCGGCGTTTCTCATCCGGGCGGTTCTGGCCAGCACGCTGAGCACCGTCTACGGCATCTATAGTGGATTCGAGCTTTGCGAGAACGTGCCTATCCCGAATCGCGAAGAATATCTCAATTCAGAGAAATACCAGCTCAAAGAACGAGATTGGGACGCGCCGGGCAACATCAAGGGGTATCTGACGCAACTGAACCGTATTCGCAGGGAGAACCGGGCTTTGCAAATCTACGAGAACCTGGAATTTCATGTGGTAGAAAACGATCAGATCCTCTTCTACGCAAAGGCAACGGCCAGCCTTGATAATATTATCCTGATCGCGGTGTCACTGGATCCTTTCCATGCGCAAAGTGGGTTTGCTTCTGTGCCGGTTGAGCGGTTCGGCATCGGTGAGAATGATGCCTACCAAGTGGAAGATTTGCTAACCGGCGAACGGTTCGTTTGGCGGGGCCGCCGTAACTTCGTTATGCTCGACCCGAATTCGCGCCCCGCCCATATCTTCCGGCTGCGCCGGCAGATTGGAAAAGATGGCGGACAAACGGTGTTTCGGTAGCGGGTTTTAGGTTACAGGTTTTAAGTTTTAGGTTTTAGGTTCGGCGTGCAGGGAAAAAGAACGTCCAACTTAAGGCTTACAACTTATAACCAAAAACCTGTAATCTAGGTCGTGGGTTCACCAATCGTTATGTGCCTCTCTGTTCGAAATTCCCAACGCAGATCTTCATGGAAGAGCTTCATATCTGGCACGTTTTCAATGTTCAGCGGGCAAGGCCGAGTCTTTAAGATCCTGTTGGTGGTGCTTGCGTTGCTGCCGTTGTTCGGCTGTAGCAAATCGAAGGACGACCTGATTAAAGAACTTAACGCGCTAAACTTCCAATTTAACGGCGATGATTTTGTACGCTCTGCTGCCGAAGGTGATCAAAAAGCCCTGGGATTATTCTTTACCGCCGGCTTTGATGTCAATACGCCGAACACCGCTGGATACACGGGCTTAATGGTGGCTTCGGAACGTGGGCGTCCCGATATCATAAAATTGCTGCTGGATCATAAAGCTGATCCCAATGTGACCGGCCGGGACGGTACCAGCGCTCTGATGTTGGCGTCAGAAAACAATCAACCGGAGATAGTAAAATCGCTGATCGGCCGGGGCGCTGATCCGAATCGACAGGATAACAATGGATGGACCGCCCTTCTGAAGGCGGCCTATCAAGGGAACGCCAAGTGTATCGAGATACTGGCCAGCCACACCAAACTGGAACTAGACCGGGCCTTATTAGTGGCGACCCTGATGGAGAGGAAAGATGCGGTCAAGGCTTTGTTGGACAATGGGGCCGAGGTTGACTTCAGAGCCAGTGACGGTCGTACCCCGTTGATTTTGGCGGCGGGCAAGGGGAATAGAGACATCGTCGAACTGTTACTGCAGGTGGGAGCAGATGCGTCTTTAACGGATCAAGCCGGGCAAACCGCTCAAGCTGTAGCGGCGGCAAAAGGCTTTAACGATATCGCGGAGTTGCTGCGGCACGCGCCGGCGCCGAGCGGCACCCCAGTTGCGGTTGCTTCGCCGAGTGCAAGCCCTGAGGCAACTTCTCCGGCGAGCTCCGGAACGTCTCCCAGCATCTCCGACGCTGATATTTTGAAGATGCCCACTCCGGCCGGTTCGGCTCCATCGACTTCGCCGGGTTCAACCCCGGTAGCCAACGTCGCTGGCGGCTCATCGGTGACGGGCAAGATCAGAGTAGACGAGGTAGAAGAGGCGTTCCTGCCAGTGACCCTAGACGAAGTGCACGGGAAGAAAGCAACCCTGCGCAGCGCTGACGGCTCCACTTACACGGTGACTGTCGGCGACGCGCTCAAAGGCATGAGCTATCGCGTCGTTGATGTCGAAACTCGCAGCGTCAATGACAAGGATGGCAATGTAGTGGACGCATCGGTGGTCAAGCTGCGTCACGAGCGAACCGGACAGACTATTTCGTTGATAAAAGGGATTCCAACCCGGGAGCATGGAGCCTACGCCGTTCTGGTGGTGAATTCGACCGGTCAAAAAATCAAGGTCGAACTCGACCATGATTTTTCTCTTCCGGACGAGCCGGGCCAAACCTATCGCATCCTGGATATTCGGCCGACGCAGGTGGTTATTAAGCGGATGCGAGACGGCGAGGTCTGGACGCTGCAGAAAACTTCAGGATAGGAGAAGCCGGGGAGCGTGCCTTCCCGCGGCCGCGGGACGAGGCCGAAGGGGGTCACCACCCGTAGAACGCGCCTCGCCACGCTTTTGTGTGTAAGAAAGCGGAACTCTCGACATAGATCGCTGCGAGAAATAGGGTGGGCAACACCGTGCCCCCTGCTTACCACGGCCTCGCAAGCGAGGCGCGCTCCAGGGGTTGCGACCCCTATCAATGCTATTAGTATAGCACCAGATCATGAAGATCCCGCTCGAAGACTTGTTTCAGGACATCATCGGCAAAGCTCAACGTGGACTTAAGCTTTCCGATGAAGCAGTAGTAGCCAAAGCTCAGTTTGCGCCATCGATTTTGAATCGCTTGAGGAGCGGATCAGGAACTCGATCGGAGGTCGACGCTCTGGCTAACGCGCTGGAGCTGAAGCCGGAGCCGCTGTGGGAATCATTTCAACGGAGTTGGGAACCCGAAACCGTTAACGTGGATGGCCTGGAGCAGGTGAATACCGATCTACTCGGAGCGACCGTTAACACTTACTTGGTTTGGGACCCTTCGTCGCGGACTTGTGCGCTTTTCGATGCCGGAATAGAGCCGGCGACGCTTTTAGCAATTCGAGACCGCCGAAATCTTAAGCTGGAATCGATTTTTATCACTCACACGCACGAGGATCACGTTGCTGCTTTAAAAGAAATCGTGGCAAAAACATCCGTTCGAGTATTTGGTCCGTCCGGGGAACCCGTCCCCGGAGCGACCCCGGTGCAAGAGGGAAACCACTTTGAGATCGGCAAGTTGAAGGTCGAGGCAAGGCTAACCAACGGCCATTCACCCGGAGGGACATCGTATATTATCGAAGGCTTACGTGTCCCGGTCGCAGTGGTTGGCGACTCGCTCTTTGCAGGTTCAATGGGAGGAGCTCCGAATGCCTACTCACTCGCTCTGGAGAATAACCGGGAGAAACTAATAACGCTTGCGGCGGACACGGTCCTTTGCCCTGGACATGGGCCCATGACCACGGTTGGCGAAGAGCGCCAACATAATCCGTTTGCCGGATCCTAGGCCGGAAATTCACCACAAAGACACAAAGGACCCCAAGATTTATCAAATCGGACTGCTGAAAAATCATCCCGGTTTCAGGATTTATTATTTTCTGTTCCTTTGTGTCCTTCGTGTCTTTGTGGTGAATATTAATTTATGAGTTTAGCGGGAGAGATGCCGGCGGAAGCGCTGGAAGAACAACAATACGAAGTCTTTCCAGCGGACCTCTGTCAGCCGCTTCTTCCGAGCGAGATCTTTGGGAACGATCGCCCGATTGAAATCGATCTCGGGTCCGGGTCAGGCAAGTTTCTGGTCGAAGCTGGGCTACGTTACCTCGAAAGAAATTTTTTGGGCATCGAACGACTGCTTGGACGCGTGCGTAAGACGAGGCGAAAAGCTTGCCAACTTACCTTAACGAATGTCCGCGTATTGCGGGTCGAGATCGATTATGCCGTTAAGTATCTGTTGCCGCCGGGGTCGGTCTCCCGGTTCCATTTGTCATTTCCGGATCCGTGGCCAAAACGGAGGCATCATTCGCGCCGGTTGGTGGATGAAGAATTCTTTGGGGCGATAGCGGCTGCCTTAGATTCGACCGGGGAGCTTTGGGTCAAAACGGATCATGACGAATACTTTCGCTGGATCGAAAAAATTGCGGCCGAAGTGAGCTCGACTTTTGATGAGGTGCCCTGGGAATACGAGTATCCCGACACGGACTTTGACGAAACCTTTGCAGCTGAGAATGCGCCTATCTATCGGCTGCGGCTTCGCAAGATCAACCGGTCACCGAGGTAGCCGCTCAATTCCAAGTCCTTATTGGACAAGGCCATCGTTACGGCTCCTTTTTCTCCTATGAACCAGATAGGGACTCCCGCTTCGCCTGAGGTTTGGTTCCCGGCTGGTTTTCCTTGAAGATAGAGAATGGCTTGGGGACGAAATTTCCGGATGAGCTCGGGGCCAGAGCATTGGCGTTGGCTGGGTACGACAACAACATCAACGTTCCGGCTTGGTAGCGCCCCGATTTGCTGACGATTGGTGTTGAGTACAAGGACTTCGAAAGATCCGAGTTCGCAGTCCAGGACTGGATTGAGCGGTGTGATGAGTCTTATGCTGTTCCAGGCACTTTCTCCGTTTAAACTGATCTTTTCTTCCCCGAACCGCACCGGACCCATGGCGGTTTTAGCGAAGCGATTGGTCCAGGAAGCGTCATCCGCCTTCGCTTCGCTACGGCGCGACGGGTCCGCCACTGCTTCACTCTGGCGCGACAAGCCTGATGTTCGTACGAGCTTGAAATGTTTTACAAGCTGTGGCGCAGACCCGGCATGATCTTGATCCGATCTTGTCCAGTTTAGAAACGATAGGCCGTTTACTCCTTCACTGCGCAGAAATGGTTCCGTAATCCTGCGGTACTTGGACGGGCTGCCCGGGTTGATTAACCCTTGGCTCGAACCCCGGCAAAAATAAAGAGTCTCCGAGCGCCCCGAAGCCAGTACAACAATCTTCGCCTCCCTTGACCAGGGCGAACCGCCGATATTCATGGCCTGGCCCGGAAAGGCAGCGCTGGCGTTGACGATCACGAGAAATACATGAGCCAACAGCCAGTTGGTGTTGTTCAAGCAAATGCTGGCCCAACCAGCTATTGGAGAGACCACAATTGAGAGCATGGCGGTGAAAAGAATCCAGGTCCCGATGGGAACCGCCAAAAAATTCGCTACGACATTGCTGAACGAGATTCGATGAAAATAGAAGATCGAGAACGGAAGTGAGGAAACCCAGCAGATGGTACACACCGCTAAGAGCTCAGCGGATCTGTGGATCAACCTTTGCGAAAACCGGCGCACAGGAGGAATGAGCTGACGCGGGATCCATGGGTCGGGTCCGAAAGGGTGAGCAAGCCAAGAAGTCAAAGGACGCGCGCCGATCACAATGAAGGCCACAATCGTGAATGATAGTTGAAACCCGAGCTGGAACAGTTCTTGCGGGTTGCAGAGCAGAAGAATGAAACCTGCTCCCGACATTGCGTTCAGCTGCAAAACCGGTCTTTCCAGTGCAACCCCGATGAGCACGAACAAGGCCATCAGGGTGGCGCGTAGTCCTGCGGCCGATAAACCGGTGGCGGCGCAATAGAGAATCAGGAGCGGAACGACCGCGGCAGCGATCCATCGTCGCGGCAAACAGAAGAAGCGCGCAGCGATCCATGAGATGCCCGCCAGCAGAGTGACTTTAAGACCGTCAATCACGAAGAGATGCAGCGTGCCGGTATCTTGCAGGAGGTCGAGCAGATCCGGATCAAAATCGGACCGATCGCCGAAGGTCACCCCTTCGATGAGCGCTTTAATCGGACGGTCGTTCTCCAACGATCGGGTCGGTATGTTCTCGATCGCTTTTCGGCAGCCTAATGCGATCGCGAAAATTGGGTTTCCCCAACCGTGACGGATGATGGTGGCGCCATGGGCGTTCGCTGAGTTTAAGACCACATAGATGCCTTCATGTTGCAGGTAGGTTCGCTCATCAAACTCGCCCGGGTTCAACGCGCGTTGAGGTGGTTCCAACCGTCCTGCCACTTGGCAGAAGTCACCGTAATGGATCGGCTGCCCGGCCAATTCAGCCTGAACGCGAAAGTTCACGGGACAGCCGTCGACGCCCGTCACTTTCGCGATCAACCGCTGTTTGATCTGGTTGCCCCAGTGAAATGGTTTCGAATCGGTGTCCGCCTCCAGGTCGATTTGATGGATCCGGTTGGCGAGATCGGGCTGGTTTGTTAGTTGATAGCCTTGATCTGAGCCTTTACGGAACGCATGCCAAAATCCGAAGAAGAGCACGGTAGCAGATAAGGCAAATGCGGTTCGTTTACAGGCCAGAACCGCTAAAGCAAATATTCCAAACGCGATGGCCCAGCCAAGAAGCGGCACGGGGCAAACCTCAGCGAACTCGATCCCAACACATGCCGCGAGGAATAGGCCGCCAAGCGGGATGCGTCGCATGAGTAAGAGATAACTTTAGTATTTTGAGTTATCAACAAGAAAACAACAGTAATAAATATTGTTCGTTGAGACTAGGGGATCGAGATCGGGTACGCGAATCGTCCTCGGAGCGGCGCTCCTATCGCGCTTCTCAATTGATCATTCTGGAGGATTTTTGGATTCCGGGCGCTCACGTTCTATTCACGTATGCAGCTACCAGCGGTCCAGACCCTGGTGCGATCCCGCGTCGGTCAGTTGGCTGTTTTTCAAGGCGGTGCGAGCCGCACTGGCACTAGCGACGAGCATATCTGAATTGATACGTAAGGAGTGATCCGCCGCGGCGGAAGAAAAACAGCCAACTGGCCACGACCCGGAGGGTTGCGATGAAAATGGGCGGCGGCGGCGTTGCTCGTCGGTTACGTATCGATTCAGATATGCGCCCTCCTCGCGTCCGGCAGCTGCCGGACCGGTGGCCCATTTTGATCGCAACGACAGCCATGCTATTTATGGGACAGGACACTGGGTCAGGGGTCAGATCCACTGGCAGGGACGAGGACGGGAACGAAGCCCCAAAGACTCCCCGCTTAACGGTTTGCACGACGCGGCTTTTCTGATACAAAGCGTGCAGGTGCCTTCAGTACTTGCAACCATGCCCATGGCCGGCGAGTCAACAGTCTGGTCACGGTTTCTTATCCGTTTCGGCTTGCTGCTGATCCTGGTTTGGTATCCGGCCGGGATGGTAGCTCAGTCGAAGCCGGGTACAGCTGCGGAAGAGATCAGTCCGTTGGCTAGCCCGACGCCTTCTACAGCCACGTCCCAGGCGAGCCCTCAACCGAGTTCAGCGGCCAGACCGTCTAAGCCTTCGTCTCAAGCGACAACCTTCGCCGACGCCTTTCACCGAGGATGGGACGCGCAGAACGAGCAACGATACGACGATGCCATTGCCGAGTACACGCGAGCCATTCATCTTAATCCAAACGCCGCCGTTGTTTATAACAATCGAGGTATCGTCTATCTAGCCCTCCGGCAGTACCCGCCGGCGCTTGAGGATTTTACCGAGGCCATCCGGCTTAAGCCGGATTTTGCCGAGGCCTATAACGACCGCGGCAATGTTTATAGCGCTCTAGGCCAGCATGAACATGCGATTGCAGACTATACGGAGGCAGTTCGCCTAAGAGCGGATTTCGTTGAGGCATACTATAACCGCGCTTGGAACTATGGCGCTCTTAAGAAGTACGACCAAGACATGGCTGACTGCAGCACGGTCATTCTCCTCAAGGTAAATTTTGCGAATGCTTACTTTGAGCGTGGGAATGCCAGCTACGCGCTGCGACATTTCAATGAGGCCATCGCGGATTACAACCAGACGATTAGCTTCAGCCCGAGCGCTGAGGCTTACAACAACCGGGCCAATGCTTATCGAGCGCTGGGACAGTACAACTTTGCGGTCACGGACTGCAGCGACGCTATCCGGCTAAAGCCGGATTTTACGGAGGCATACGCAAATCGAGGTTACATTCATAACGCCCTAAATCAGCCCGAGGAGGCCCTGCTGGATTACAATGACGCCATCCGGCTCCAGCCCGATTTCGCTGAAGCTTACGATGGTCGGGCGACTTCGTACGTCTCACTTGGCCAATATGAGAATGCGGTCGTTGATTATACGGAGGCGATTCGTCGCGCGCCAAACTACGTTAAGGGCTACTTCGACCGGGCAGTCGCTTATGATGCCTTAAATCGTCACGATGAGGCGGCCGCCGACTATGCCCAAGTGATCCGGTTAACACCAGGGTCGGTCGAGGCCAACTACAACCGGGGATTAGATTACATTGCTCTTCTGCAATATGATGAAGCCGCCTCAAGCTTCAGCGAAGCGATCCGGCTCAAACCGAACTTTGCTTTGGCGTACCACAATCGGGGGGTGGCCTACAACGCGATCAGTCTATATGAAAGGGCGATTGCGAGTTTCGATGAAGCGATCCGGCTCAAACCAGATTTTGCGGAAGCCTATTACAACCGCGGATTTGCCTACAGGATGTTGCTGCAGCACGACAAAGCCATTTCGAGCTGCAGCGAGGCTATCCGGTTGAAACCGGATTACGCCGAGGCTTTTTACAACCGCGCCTGTGCGAATGCCGCTCTTAAACACTACGACAAAAGCATTGCGGACTTTACCGAGGTCATCCGTTTAAAAGCCGATTTTGCCGAGGCTTACAATGGCCGCGCGCAAGCCTGCAATGCACTTAAACAGTACGGCAAAGCGATCGCGGATTTAAATGAGGCGATCCGGTTGAGGGGAGATTTCGCAGAGGCATACTACAATCGGGCAGAGGCTTACGAGGCGCTCGGCCAGGACAACAAAGCTTCGATCGATTACATCGCAGTTATCCGCCTGAAGAAAAGCGACCACTCAGCAAGAACGGCGCCGTGAGGGGCCCCGAGATTTTCGCCCTACCGGCGCTGGGCTCTGCGGGCACCCTCTGCCTGCTAATTGTTGGCTTGTTTTGGCTTCGGCGACGATGAAGGGCTTGGTGATGGGAAGAGGTCCGCGTGAGCCTGCCGACGGAGGTGATCAACAAACCATCGCTGAACCAAAGAGACTGATGCAGACGGGGTTGCGGTTGGCGATGTTGCACTGGCTGTATTCGCCTTTTTCCCGGGCTTGGTGGCAGCCTGTTTTTTTGGTGGTGTCTTGTTGCCTTGGGCAGTCAGGGTATCTGGTTTTGCACCTCCGGTGAGCGCTTGGTTCGCCTCGTTGCGTAGTTGGACAACCTCAGTCGAATTCGGCTGCAGACGAATGGCTTCGTTGTAATCTGTGACCGCTTTCTCGAATTCTTCTAAGCTATAGTAGGCCTGTCCCCGGCTGCTGTACGCGTTGCCGTCGGCAGGTTGTAAGCGTATCGCTTCCGTGAAATAAGCGATCGATCGGTTGCATTCCTTAAGCCGGTCGTAATCTGTGCCTCGGTTAACGTAAGCTTGCACGTAATCGGCTTGAATGCGGATCGCATCCGAATAGTCGGCTACGGCTTTGGCGTATCGCTTCAGACCGTCGTAGGCCAGGCCGCGATTAAAGTAGGCATCGGCGTAATTGGGGTTGATCCCAAGCGCGGCAGTGAAGTCGAGTACGGCTTTGTCGTATTGCTTCAATTCGCTGAACATAATACCGCGCTTAAGATAAGCCTCGGCGTAGTTGACCTTCAGCCGGAGTGCCTCGTTGTAGTCTCCCATTGCTTGGTTGGACTGGCCGAGATCAGCTTCAGCGTTGCCTCGGCTAAAATAAGCTTCCGCGTTGTCTGGTTTAATCCGGATAGCATCGGAAAAATCGGCTACCGCTTTGTCGTCTTGTTTCTCGTCTAGATAGGCGATGCCGCGGTTGACGTACGCTTCAACGCCGTCTGTCTTCCGTCGGATTGCTTCGGTGCAGTCGGCGATGGCTTTGTCATTTTGCTTCAAGTTGACGTAGGCAGTGCTGCGGTTGACATACGCGGCCACATAATCGGGCCTGAGCCGGATCGCTTCGGTCTGGTCGGCGATGGCTTTGTCGTATTGCTTAAGCTCGTTGTAAGCGATGCCACGGTTAAGATAAGCTTCGGCAAACTCCGGCCTGCGCTTGATGGCTTCCGTGTAATCGGCCACGGCGTTATCGAGTTGCCCTAAATTGAAATGAGCGATGCCGCGTCCGACATAGATCTCGGGAGAATCCGGCTTGATCCGCAGGGCCTCGGTATAATCACTGATCGCCTTGTTAAACTCTCGCAGGTCCGCATAGGCGTCGCCGCGACCGATGTCGGCAACCACAAAATCAGGCTTGATACGCAGTGTCTCGGTGTAATCAGAGATGGCCTTATCAAATTGGCGTTGATCGGCGAAAGCGTTGCCTCGGTAATAATAGGCTTCCGCCAGTTCGGGCTTGATCTGAATCGCCTGCGAACAGTCAGCCACGGCTTTATCATACTGTTCTAAGCTATCGAAAGCGATCGCGCGATTAACATAGGCTTCTGCATAATTGGGCCTAAGCCGGATGGCATCGTTGAAGTCAACAATCGCTTTGTCGTACTGTTCGAGACTAGCGTAAGCGTTCCCTCGACTCAGTTTGGCGTCGGCGTCATCGGGCTGGAGCCGAATCGCTTCGCTGTAGTTGGTAATGGCCTTTTCGTATTGATCTAAACTAGCGTAGGCATTGCCTTGTCCGACGTAAGCGGCGGCGTAATCAGGCTGGAGTCGAATCGCTTTAGTATGATCGGCAATCGCCTTGTCGTATTGTTTCAAATCGGAGTAAGCGTCTCCCCGGTCGACGTACGCGTCCGCGAGATCCGGGTTTCGCTTTAATGCTTCGGTGTAATCGGCGATCGCTTTGTCGTATTGGCCGAGGTGCATGTAAGAGACCCCTCGGTTGACATACCCTTCTGCGTAATCCGGTTTGAGCCGGAGCGCCTCGGTGTAGTCGGTGATAGCGTTGTCGTATTTGCCTGAGTTGGCGTAGGCGTTCCCCCGATTGACGAATGCCTCTGCATAGTCGGGCTTTAGCCGAAGGGCTGCGGTGTAGTCGGTAATGGCGTTGTCGATTCGCTTCAAATCGGCAAAAGCTATACCTCGGTTAAGGTAGGCTTGGGCGGAATCAGGCTGTAGCCGGATGGTATCGCTATAGTCGGCAATCGCTTTGTCGTACTGCTTCAAATCGGCGTAAGCGATTCCTCGGTTCATATACGCTTGAGCGAAAGTAGGCTCCATCCGGATGGTGTCGGTGTAGTCGGCGATAGCTTTCTCGTATTGCTCTAACTTGGAATAAGCGTTGCCGCGCCCGGCGTAAGCTCCTGCGAAATCGGGTCGGAGCCGGAGCGTTTCGGAATAATCAGCAATGGCTTTATCAAATTGCCCTAGGTTGGCATAAGCGTTACCCCGACCAGCGTCTGCCGGGGCATAGTCCGGCTCGAGGCGTTTCGCCTCCGAATAGTCAGCGATGGCTTTGTCGTATTGCTTTAAATCGGCGAAGGCGTCGCCCCGGCTCACGTATACTTCAGCTGAGTCGGGTTTTAGCCGGATGGCCTCGGTATAGTCGACAATGGCTTTATCATATTGCCTTAAAGCAGCGTAAGCGCTTCCCCGACCGGCGTGGGCGAGGGCAGAGTCCGGTTTGGTCCGAATCGCTTCGTCGAAATCGGCAGTCGCTTTGTCGTATTCCTTGAGGTCGACATAAGCGCTGCCTCTGTAGACTAACGCTTCAGTTAGCTCCGGTTTGCGCCGAAGGGCTTCGGTAAAGTCGGCAATGGCTTTGTCGTACTGCTTTAAAGCGACGTAAGCATTACCCCGGTTCACATATGCGTCGATAAAATCCGGCCGGTTTTGGATGGCCTCGCTGTAGTCAGCAACGGCTTTGGGATATTGGCTCAAAGCATCGTAGGCCTGTCCCCTTCCCGCGTAGGCATCAACGAAATTGGGTTTTCGTTGCAGGGCTTCGGAATAGTCAGCGATGGCTTTGTCGTATTGTTTTAGATTGGCGTAGGCGCTACCCCGGCTAGCGAAAGCCTCCGCGTCGTCGGGTCGGAGCCGAAGGGCCTCGGTAAAGTCGGCAATCGCATTTTCGTAACGCTCCGTCCGAGCGTAGGAGTTGCCCCGGCCGGCGTAAGCGTTGGCGTTACCTGGTTGTAGCGCGAGCGCTTGCGCAAAATCAGCGACGGCATTGTCGAATTGCTTCAAACTCGTGTAAGCGTTGCCCCGATTCGAGTAAGCGTCAGCGTAGTCGGGTTTGAGCCGAATCGCTTCGTTGAAATCGGCTACGGCAGCATCTTCCTGGTTCAGCCGGTCTCGAGCGACACCGCGATTGGCGTAAGCCTCAGCGAAATCCGGTTTAAGCCGAATCGCGTCCGAGTAATCGGCGACGGCTTTGTCGTATTGTTTCAAATTGTTGTAGGCGATACCTCGATTAAGGTAGGCTTCCGGGTCGTCCGGCTGAAGCCGAATGGCCTCATTCAAGTCGCTGATCGCCTTATCTGAGTCCTCCAGATTGTTAGCAGCGATGCCCCGCCCGACATAGGCCCGCGCCGAGTCGGGCTGGAGCCTAATCGCGGCGTTAAAGTCGGCAGTCGCTTTGTCGTAATCTTTGAGCCCGTTATTGGCAAAGCCTCGGTCGACATAAGCCTCTGCGGAATCGGGTTTGCGCCGGACCGCTTCTGTATAGTCGGCGATCGCCTTCTCGTACTGCTTCAATGCCGCGTTAGCGTTGCCTCGACCGATATAGGCCTCGTCAAAATCCGGTCGGATCTGGATCGATTTAGTTTGGTCGGCGATCGCCTTGTCGTATTGCTTTAGATTGAGGTAGGCGTTACCCCTGCGAACATAGGCTTCGGCGTAGTCTGGTTTCAGCCTGATTGCCTCGGTAAAGTCGGCGATCGCCTTGTCATATTGCTTGAGGCGGTAATAGGCATACCCGCGGCCGCCGAACGCATCGGCATCTTCCGGAGCGATCGCAGATTTATTGGGGCCGTTCGTGGCGGCCAATTGTTTTCTGATCCCGATGGCTTCTGTGAAATCGGTGATGGCCTTATCATACTGCTTCAGGTTGATATAAGAATCGCCTCGTTCGACGTAGGCTTGCATGTCATCAGCCTTCAGCCGGATGGCCGCGGTAAAGTCAGCGATGGCTTTGTCGTATTGCTCCAAAGAATAGTAGAGGTAGCCGCGGCTCCGGTACGCGTCACCGTTGTCCGGTTTGAGTCGAATGACTTCAGTCAACGAAGCGAGAGCTTTGTCGTACTGCTTCATGTGATCGTACGTCTTGTCTCGGTTGGTATAGGCCTCCGCGTAGCCCGGTTTCAGACGGATTGCCTCCGTGTAGTCGGCGACCGCATTGCTGTATTGTTTGAGATTGTCGTAAGCCTTACCTCGGCCCAAAAACGCCTCTGCAGAATTCGGCTTGAGCCGGATCACACCGGTGTAATCAGCGAGAGCGGCGGAATAATCGCCGTGGTCGAGCTCTGACTGGGCTCGATCGAGCAGGGTTTGCGCTAACTGTTCCGGGCTGAGAGGCGTCGGAGAAGCGCTGGGCGCCAATCGAGCCGGTGAAGGGCTAGCGGTCAATTCGGCCACCGTGCTCCCAGATGGCGAGGGTTTGGAACCGGGCGTATCAGCAGAAGTTGCGGCCGTGATCGTCCCTGTATGACCGTAGATGAATGAGGCCGCGACGATTGCGATCGCGAGTTTGATCCAGGTAGTTTGCATAGAAGCCGTGGCGCTGGGTGATTTCGGTTCTGGGTGTTATGCCTTAGTTCCCAAATACGCGGGGGGATTGTAACAACGACCGAAAGTCGGACACAACGGAATAAAATCCCGGCATTTCTGACGGGTATATTGGCTACAGCAAAAGGCTAAAGGCCTTTGTGACATGTCAACGTATTAAGGCCCACGAATTGAGCGCCTTAGCGCAGCAAAACTGGTAGGGACGGACTACAGAAAGATTGGTAGGTTGAGGCTCCCGAATGAGCTTGAGTGCCTCGCGGAGCCGTATTTCGGAAGCTGCAAGCAGTCCAGCTGGACCAAAAGCGCGCCGACATGTCGGGCCTAGCCCGTATCCGCTGCCTATACCGCGCTGATGACAGGCCGATCCTAAGGCTTTAGCTCTTGATTCGTCTGCGCGTCGAGCAGGACGAACTTTTCATGATGGAACGTCGGATCGGTCCGAAACGTCAAGCGACCGGAATACTTTCGCTCGATGTCGACCAAGAGTTCTTCGTCCTCGGTTTTGAGGCGATTTAGCACCTCGGGATTAACGATAACACGGATATCGTGGACCTCCGGTTTTTTGCGTAGAACCGCGTGCAAAGTGCGCTGGATCTCGACGCTCATCGTCATCGGGTTCTTTACTACGGCCCGCCCGTTGCAATAGGGACAGACGATAAACATCGAGCCGGTGAGACTTTCTTGCGCTCGTTGCCGGGTCATCTCCATTAGGCCGAGCGGCGAGATCGGCAGCACGTGCGTCTTGGCTTTATCCCGTTTTAACCTTTCTTTCATCCGGTTGTAGACCATCTGCTGATCCTTCCGGTTCTTCATATCGATGAAATCGCCGATAATTAAGCCGCCGATATTTCGCAGCCTCAATTGACGGGAGATTTCATCCGCTGCCTCAAGATTCGTTTGCAGGATGGTCCGTTCGACATCTTTGGTGCCTTTGTTGCGCCCGGTATTAACGTCGATGGCGATCATGGCTTCGGTCTCATCGATAACGATGTAACCACCGCATTTCAGCCATACTTGCCGATGGAAAGCATCGTCGATCTGTTTTTGTACGCCGAAGCGCTCAAAGATTGGGTTGGAATCGTTATAGTAAACGACCCGCCGCTTTGAACGGCTGGAAATCTGTCCTACCAGGTCTTGCATCCGTTGCACGGCGGCTTCGTCGTCGCAATAGACCGCGTCAATCTCGTCGGTTAGAAAATCCCGGACGGTACGATCGATCAAATCTGGCTCTTGGAAGAGGACCGCAGGCGCCGGCCTCGACTTGAACGTGGCTTCGATTTGGCGCCATTGCTCTAGCAGGAGGCTCAAATCGCGCACAAAATAGCGCGCACGCTGTCCTTCCCCAATGGTCCGGATAATTACGCCCATACTCTCGGGGATATCCAGCTTTTGCAATATCTGCCTCAGGCGTTCCCGCTCTTTAGGATCCTCGATTTTCCGAGAGATTCCGCTCTGATCGTTGTGCGGCATCAACACCAAGTAACGGCCGGCCAAGCTGATATTGGTCGTAATTCTCGGCCCTTTGTTGCTGATAGGGCCTTTAGTTACCTGGACCATGACGTCTGACCCGACCGGGTAAATATCGGGTACATCCTTGGCCGTGATTTTCTTTCGGTGTTTGCGCTCGCTCGCCCGGTTGACTTCCTCTACGCCGCTATCCAGGCCGGGGAGTGCATCCCAAAAATGGAGGAAGGCATTCTTCTCAAAACCGATATCCACGAACATCGCCTTCAGGCCATGCTCGATATTCTTAACTTTCCCTTTGAAAATGCTACCTACGATGTTGCGGTCGGTGTCGCGCTCGATGTTATATTCTTCCAGAGTGCCGTCCTCCAGCAAGGCGACGCGACGTTCTAATTTCTCGCAACTAATAATGAGTTGGTTTCCGACTTTCTTCGGATTCATCCCAAGCAATTGCTTCACTTTTTCTAACATTTGGTCGGACCAAAAAATGGTTAAAAGCGCCGCTCACTAAACTGAGCACGAACGGTCGCTAACTAAAAAAATAAGAAGTGCTTCTTCTTTTCCGGGCTTTGGGCGGGTTGCGGGGTCCCGTTGCTCTTTCTCCGGAAGAAATCGAAAAAGTTCTTCGGCTTACTAGTTTGTGGTGTTGGCGTTGCCCTAACCGTCCGGTGGTCATCCGCTTCCGCCCGGATATCCGGTTCGTTCCCCTGATTCTTGGAGACTTTGGTTCCGCTCTCCTCTGCGGCCGGCTCGTTATCGGCAGTCTCGTCGTCGTTACCCGTCAACTCCGCGGGAAGATTGTTGTCTTTGAAATCGATGGTTTCAACGAACTTGAAATTGCCGATTGCCGGATCCAGGGGTTTCAGCCCTGGGTCATACCCTTTGTCTAAAGCCAGGATTTCCTCGATCAGTTTGGCGGCAATGGGTGCCGGAACCTGACCTCCCGCTTTGGCTCCCTGCACGAGCACAGCCAGCGCAATCTTGGGATTGTCATAGGGCGCGAACGCGATGAACCAGGTATGATTATCTTTCTGGCCGTCGCGCCAGAACTGAGCTGTCCCGGTCTTACCAGCGACTACGATGCCGGGAATTTTGGCTCTGGACCCGGTCCCGCCCGGATCATTTACCACCCGCCACATGCCGCGTCGGACCAGTTCGATGTCCTCCTTGCTCAGATTATTATCCTTCTTCAGGTCACCTCGAATCTTCTCTGGCTTTCGGATCGCGGTCCCATCTGCCTCTTGGACTTTGTAGATGAGGCTGGGCCGGTAGACGGTGCCGCCGTTGGCGACCGTGGCTGCGACCATGGCCATTTGCAGCGGGCTAGCCAAGACGTAGCCTTGGCCGATCGAGGTATTTGCCGTCTGTCCTTGGCTCCATTTCTCGTTCCTGGTCACCCGCAGCCATTCCGGCGAAGGCAGCAATCCCGGGTCTTCGCCGCTCAGCTCCACGCCGGAGGTTTGACCCAGGCCAAGAGTGGATCCGACTTTATCAATCGCCTCGATTCCAGCCGCATTCCCATACTGATAGAAATAAGCGTTGCACGAGTTTTTGATCGCCTCCGTAAGAGTTTGGGTGCCATGCGACCCTCCCTTGTCGGCAATCCAGCATTTCATGTACGTATTGCCGTAGGTGACTCCGCCGGTGCAGGTAAACTGGGCTTTGGCTAGTCCTCTGGTAAGTCCCGCTAGCGAAACTGCGACCTTGTAAGACGAGCCGGGAGCAAAAGCGCTGATGGCGCGATTGGTGAGGGGATCAGCGTCCGCGTCTTTGATCGCTGCCCAATCCCGAGCGGAAATTGAGGGGATAAATTTGTTGGGGTCATACGATGGCACGGAGGCCATGGCCAGGATCTGACCGTTGTTTGGATCGACAACCACGCAGGCGGCCCGGCCAACGGATCTCAGCGTTCGTTCGACGATGTATTGGATCCGAGCGTCGATCGTGAGGTAGACGTTTGCTCCTGGAGTAGGCTGAATCAGCTCTTTCTCACCATCAATATGGTTCTTGGCGTCCTTCTTTAGAATACGCCGCCCCGGTTTGCCGCGAAGCTCGTCGTCCAGAAAATATTCGATGTTGGTCCGTCCCTGCACGTCCGGTTGATAAAAGTTAAAATCCTTAATATCCGGAAGTTTATTGATGTCGTTTGGCGCGCCCACATAGCCCAGGATCTGGGCGGCGAGAGCGTTGTACACATATTTCCGGACCGGGCGGATGTTGACTTGCACGCCGGGCAGACCGAGGTCTTTTTCCGCGAACTTGGAGAGGGTCGAAAAATCTAAGTCTTCCCGATAGATAAAAGGAACCAACGTGTTGTTGCGGTAATGGGTGCGCAAACGTTGGGAGTTATACGGTTCAGCGACTTTCAGTTGCTCGAGTCTGGGAACGATCGTTTGATCAACGATCTGGACAATATCTTCTTCTCTGGTCTCTCTGAGCATCCCATCGGCACCCTTGCGGAGGTAGTCGACCATGGGCGGCGCTCCGTACTGTTTACGGTAGCCGCTGACTAGTTCGGGTAGATAAAAATCAACTTCGTAACTCTGGCGATTAGTTACCAACACGACACCATTCCGATCTCGAATTTCCCCGCGGACGGAGGGAACCCGCACGGTTACTTCCGAAGATCCCTGAATTTTACCCTTGTAATGGGTATAGAGGCGAACCTGCACCCACCAAAGCCGTACGCCGATAACCAGCAATGCCAGAAGGATGAGCGCGGCTACCGATAGGATCCTAAAATCCAGAGTCGCAGATGGTTTGGGGCGCGCCATAACTGTCAGCCTAGCCTCGGTCGATCAAGCCTCGGCCGAACAAGTTGCGGTTCGTATCGAAGAAGATCAGATAGATAGGCGAGAACCAGGAATACACACGGGCTAATCACAATTGCAATCACTCCAGGACCCAAAATCCGCCACATTATTACGTCATTGTAGAAGAACGCACGTCGTTCAAAGCTTATAATAGCGTATTGGCCCAACAAAAGAAAAGGAGTCAAAACAGCGGCCAGCTCCGCCAACAACAAATTCGTGACCCATCGCCCTCGTAGGAAGGTCGAGCTGAAGCCGTGCATAATGAGGGCGGGAATGAGCAAAAGTACGATCGAAGTACCGATTGAGTAATTGCTTTCCTGAGCGAATGGGACCGTCAAAAGGTCGTTGGTCAGGCCGGTGAAAAACGTCAGGCCTAACACGGAAGGGAAGGGCAGGGTCAAACAACCGTAGAAGAGCAGGGCTGGGGCGATAAGAATAGCCGACTCTTTGAGCCAGATAATCGGCGGAATATAACGTTGAAGAATAGACGCCAGGAAAATCAGCAGGGCCAAGGCCAAAGAAAAACGTATCATCGTGCCCCGGTAATTACAAAGACGTCTTGGACGCGAGTTAAGTCGACGGCCGGCTGGACTGTGGCCACACCTTCAAGCTCCTTAATGGCGAACCCTTTGACGGCGCCAACCAGCACCCCGGAGGGAAAAACGCCGCCAGTGCCAGAAGTAAACACTTTCATGCCAGGCTTGACCTCGGCAGTCTTGCTGATGAACCCGACGCGCAAATCGGGTGCGTAATTAGAGGAGGCCCGGGTTCCGCTGATGATCCCTTGCTCCTGAGTTCCTTCTATACTGACTGAAACTTTGAGCCCTTCGTCCGAAACCAGGAGCACGATCGCGGCGTTCTTGGACACGTTCACAATCTTACCGACCAACCCTGCCTCAGTGACCACCGCCATGTCGACGGCCACGCCATCTGCTGACCCCCGGTCGATGGTGCAGCTGTTCCACCAGGCTGCATTCTCTCTGCTGATGACACGCGCCGGCAAGAGGTTGAACGGAGAGCGTTCGCGGAAACCGAGGGCTCGATTCAACCGGTTCACCTCCGCCTCTAAATTCTTCAGGAGGGAGTTTGAGGTCCGCAGTTCGGCGTTTTCGGCTCTGAGATCCCGGTTTTCCTTTTCGAGTTCATCGAGTTTTTTGAATCCTCCACTGACACCGCCGATACCTTGGGTCACGGCCGAGCTAGCATGGAAGATCGGGGAAACGGTGTTCAGAAATGCCGCTTGCCATTGTTGTTTGCAGCCTGCCGGCATGATCAGGACAATAACGACCAGAACCACAAACGTGAGTAACGCTGCGATCGATGTGCCCCTCATGAAAGTGGCTTACTCGCGGGTCAACGGATGGGCTTGTCGGATGAGGCGACCTGCCGGAGGAATTTAATCTCGCTCAAGGCGCGCCCGGTTCCCTCCGCCACGGCGCTGAGGGGATCCTCTGCGACATGAACGGGTAGACCGGTTTCTTCCTGGAGCAGCTTATCCAGTCCTCGGAGCAGTGCGCCCCCGCCGGCCAGAACCAATCCACGATCTACCAGGTCGGCTGATAGCTCCGGTGGGCAACGTTCGAGGGTCACCCGAACCGATTCCACGATCGTAGAGATCGGTTCCAGCAATGCCTCACGAACCTCCTGAGAAGTAATCGTCAAAGTCTTCGGCAGGCCGGCAACGAGATCCCGGCCCTTGACCTCCATGCTGGTCTCTTTGTCCATGGGGTAGGCGCTACCGATCTTAATCTTGATCTCTTCCGCGGTACGCTCGCCGATCATCAGGTTGTAGGCCCTCTTCATATAGCCCGCTACGGCCTCGTCCAGTTCATCGCCGGCGACCCGGACGCTGCGGCTAAATACGATTCCGGATAGAGAAATCAGAGCCACTTCCGTGGTGCCGCCTCCGATGTCGATAATCATATTTCCGGCGGCATCCTGCACCGGTAAGCCGACACCGATAGCGGCCGCCATCGGTTCTTCTATCAAATATACCTCCCTCGCCCCGGCGTGCGCGGCGGATTCTTTCACGGCTCGTTTCTCCACTTCGGTAATTCCCGAGGGTACGGCGATTACTACTCGAGGCCGGACCCATTTGCTGCTGTGAACCTTCGTAATGAAATGCCGAAGCATTGCTTCCGTCATTTCGAAGTCGGCGATTACACCATCTTTCAACGGCCGTACCGCCACAATATTACCTGGGGTACGCCCCAACATCCGCTTGGCTTCATCGCCGACAGCTAGGACGTGGCTGCTTCCGGCCCGTACGGCAACGACCGACGGCTCGCGCAGAACGATACCCTGGTCCTTGACGTATACGAGCGTATTAGCCGTTCCGAGATCTATACCGATATCGTTGGAAAATAACCCGAAAACACCATTAAACATTAAAAGTCGACCTTCTATTCTTGCTTGTGGTTACATCCACGTTCCAACTGCTTAAGCGCTCCCTTGTGGTTAGGGCCAGTCTTCACGAGTGTAGGTGAGCCACAGTATCTAATTAAATCCAGAACCAAATTTATGATCGCTTGCCTGTATCTAGGTAGGGCGCAACAGATCGTCAAGGAAACAATCTGACAAGGAAAAAAGTGAGGGAGCAAAACAAATTGTGTCGTCGGGGTTGAGTAAAGCAGTGCGGAATCTACTCACGTTTCTGCCGCAAATATATTTATTGGAAGTGGTTGGTGGGGTGGCAGTTACGTGTCTAGGATGGGTCTCCTGCCACTTGACTGGCAGTCCCTGGCTGCCTTCTGCCCCGCTTTGGTTAGGCGGTTATTTGTTGGTATATAATTTAGATAGACTCCACTACGATCCGGCGGATCAAGAGAATACTCCGACCCGTTTCTTGTATCGGGAATCGTTGCGCTCGAAACGGTTGTTGTTGATCTGGCTCAGTGCCTCGGTACTGGTTGGCTGGCCGGCAATTACCGGCCGGTGGTGGCTCATCCCGCCGATCGCGCTCGCGATCGGAGTACTACAATACTATTCCCGACCCGTGCCCTTGGTTCGAAAACGGTTGAAGGACCTGCCGGTCTTAAAAACTTTTATTGCGCCGTTGTTGATCGCCGCGGTTCTGGTCTTGTGGCCCGGGCTTGAGCTCGGAAGAAGTCTAGGGTCGAGAGAGATCCTGGTCTTTTCGTGGTGCTTCATCATTTTGAGCATAAACAGCATCAGTTTTGATCTTCGTGATATCCAGGGGGATCGCCGAAACGGCACCAGGACGTTACCGGTGTTGCTCGGAGCGAACTGGAGCACGGTTCTTCTTGGCACCCTCGCGCTGGTGGCGACTCTTATGAGTCCTCTGCTAGGTTTGCGAGGCGCTGCTAATGTTCTTTTGCCGTGCAGCCTTTTGCTCGGGGCCGGCTCGATCTTGGCGGCCCTTTTCTCACACGTTCAGCCGATCACCCTGAGTTTCGTGGCTGATCTTTTCTTCTGTCTTCCGGCCGTTGCCTTGTGGGTAGCGAGGTGAGGGTTTGCTCGTGCTCGTGCTCGGTGCGTGGCTCGTTTTCAGCGCGAAATACAAGCCCAATGCGATCCATGGCCGACAAACCATCGAACGACGACCTGATACGGATGGGGCCCATGCGACTTCTGCGCGATATCAGTCCAATCGGTGCCATACCCCCGCTCCTACCCTTTCGAGCACGAGGACGATTGGGAGGAGCCTCAGCAGTAGGTCGGTGGGTGGCGCGACCCTCGGCTCCGACTACGCCAATCTTGTCTGCTAGGACTAGCAAGTGCCCAAGGCTACGTCGGACAAGTCGGCAGCTATTAGAACTTGCAGGCGATATACCGACGAATCGTGGTTCCACGCTGCGACAATCGTGGGCTATTCCGGAGCCTCGCCCCACCAAAGTCCCTCAGCAGGAGGTCGGCACGCCCTGGCTGAGTTTTACTGCGTGAGGAATCGCGCCGGCGACGATGCTTAAGCAATCGACGGCTCCCTGAGGTTTGCCGGGCAACGCGATAACCAGCGACGCGTCCACCACGGCGGCCAACCCGCGGGACAAGATTCCGTTTGGTGTCAGTTTAAAGGACTCGGCTCGCATCGCTTCCCCGAAGCCGGGTATTTCCATGCGCATTATCGCTCGAATTGCCTCGGGGGTACGGTCGCGAACAGCAATGCCGGTGCCGCCGGTTGTCAGGATCAGCTGGCAACCTTGGGTGGAGAAGCTTCGAATTGCGGTTTGAATTCGCTCGACATCATCCGGAACGATGGCTTCGGACCGGATTTCCCAGCCTAATTCACGACACTTTTTGACCAAAGCCGGGCCGCCAAGGTCTGCATAGATTCCTTCGGCGGCGCGATCGGAGACCGTGATAATACCGATGGTTATGGTGTTCATGGGCTTTCTTTTTTCTTCGAAATCAGGCGTACGCCTGAAATCTCCATGGTTTTGTCCACCGCTTTACACATGTCGTAAATGGTTAGGGCGGCGACCGCGACACCGGTCAATGCCTCCATCTCAACACCGGTCTGGGCGATAGTTGTTACCGTACACTCTATTTCAAAGCCTTCCGGGTCTTCGTGGAAGGTGACCTCCACGTGCTGGACCGGTAGGGAATGACAGAGAGGAATCAATTCGTCGGTGCGTTTCACCGCGTTAACGGCAGCAACGTGCGCAACGGCCAAAACGTTTCCTTTTGCGAAGGTCAACTCGTTGATTTTCCGGACGGTGCTTGGCTGGAGGCGGATTCGACCTCTAGCGATCGCCGTTCGTCGGGAAACGGGTTTTCGGGAAACGTCGACCATCCGGACCGTTCCGCTGGGACCAATGTGTGTAAACCCGGAGCTCATCCTCCGATGGCGACCATCTTACGGCCGGGCTTATAGTTGAAGCGGAAATCGTGCTGCTGAGGCTTGCGATCTACCACCTCGAGGAAAAGCTGGCGAAGTTCCTCGTCAGAGGCGCCGGCGCGTAAGGGTGCTTTGATATCGAATTCGAGGTGGCTGCCCAAGCAGGGGCGTAGCTTTCCGTCGCAGGTCAGGCGGAGTTTGTTGCAGCTTTCGCAGAAATGAAGATTGGTCATCGCTCCGATAAACCCGATGCGTTGCGGGTGGGCTTCGAATCGATAGTACAAAGCGGGCCCATTTGTGTGAAAGCCGGGTTCAGGAATTAACGGGCCAAACTCGGCCTCAATGTTTCTCCTAGCTAGGGCAACCGGAAAGAAGTTCTCGTCCGAGAGAACTTCCGAAGTGGTGACCGGCATTAGCTCAATGAACCGGAGCAGGAAACCCTGTTTACGGGCAAACCGTACCAGGTCGCCGAGTCCCTCTTCGTTCTTGCCACGGATGAGGACGCTATTGAGGCGGATTTGAGCGAACCCTGCGCGTTTGCCTGCTTCGAGGCCTTGCAGAGTCTCGGGCAGAGCGTCCCGGCCGGTTATTGTGGCATAGGTTTCCCGGTCTAGTGTGTCGAGGGAAACATTAAGATGCTTGACCCCAAGCTGAGCTAGGCTCTCGGCCACGGTGAGACCGGTTTCGACTCGATTGGCAAGCAAGGTGCCATTAGTGGAAATGCCAATATCAGTGATCGATTCGATGAGGCTTAATTGCTGGAACAATCCCAACACATTTCTTCTGGTCAGTGGTTCGCCTCCCGTCACCCTGACTTTGGTGACCCCAAGGCTGGCCGCGATTTGCACCAGTCGCGTTATCTCCGCGTAGGTGAAGACCTCACTGCGCGGTAACCACTCCTGCAGTTCCCGAGGCATGCAATAAAGACATCTCTCGTTACAACGATCAGTAATAGAAATGCGTAGATAACTGACCCGATGGCCAAACCGGTCCTGCATGCTCCTAAAAGCGTACGCCGCTGGGGATAAAGGTGCAAGTAGGGGGGAGGGTAAGACATTCCTTGCCCGTTTGGGTGATCGCCCGGGACGGAGCCGTGCCTGGAGCGGAGCCACACTTCGCCCCGTCGTCTGAAAGTCCAGACTTCGCCTCCTAAACTCCGGGAAGCTACGTCGGGCAGCCGGGAGGCTACGTCGGGCGGGCCGCTTTACAAGTTGCGGCCGTTTAGCCGAACATGCGTTTTTTGAAGGGAACCGCTGTACTGGCTGGGAATACATTAGGGAATGACAAATCAAAAATGACAGACCCCAAATCGGAAATGAGAAATGCCGAGTGACTTAGGCATTTGTCATTTGTAATCTGTCATCTGTCATTCTTCCGGCTTCATGTCCTACGATTCCTTCGCTGCATTTATCAAGAGGCTCGATCAAGCCGGAGAATTACTCCGCATCAATCAGCCTGTCGCGACCGAGCTCGAGATTACCGAGATAGCGGATCGCCAAATGAAAACGAAAGGCGGCGGTAAGGCTCTGCTTTTCGAGCAACCCACTATCGATGGACGCGCCTCTCAATTCCCGGTCGCCATCAATACAATGGGCTCGGATAAGCGAATATCTTTGGCCTTAGGGATAGCCTCGGTGGACGAGCTTGCGCATCAGATGCAGGCGATTCTCAAGGCTAAGCCACCTAACTCTTTGCAGGAAGGGTGGGGCCTCCTCCGGCAAGGGATTGATCTGTTGCACGCTCGGCCGCGTAAGGTGTCTTCCGGTCCGTGCAAAGAGGTGATTCATCGCGTAGCGGACTCGGGATTTTCGTTGGAAGATCTGCCGGTGCTGCGTTGTTGGCCCAATGACGGCGGGCGCTTTATCACGTTGCCGAATGTCTACACTGAGGACCCTGATAATGGGCAGCGCAACGTGGGCATGTACCGGATGCAGATCTTCGACCAAACGACGACAGGGATGCATTGGCAGATTCATAAGGTGGGCGCCCGGCATGGAAAACGGTATTACGAACGCAATGAACCAATGCCGGTCGCGGTTTGCTTAGGCGGCGATCCCGCCTACACATTTGCAGCTACCGCTCCACTCCCTGACGGTCTGGATGAAATTCTGTTTGCCGGTTTCGCCCGAAAAAAATCGGTCGACCTGGTCAAATGCGAGACCAATGACCTGCGGGTTCCTGCCGATGTTGATTTCGTGATCGAAGGCTATGTGCAGCCCGGCGAACTTCGGGACGAAGGGCCTTTTGGCGATCACACCGGATTTTATACCGCGATCGATCCTTACCCGGTCTTCCATGTTACCGCGATCAGCCACCGGAAGGATGCTGTCTATCCTGCCACTATCGTTGGGATTCCTCCCATGGAAGATTTCTATATGGGGGGTGCTAGCGTCCGCATTTTTCTTCCGGTCTTTAAATTGAATTTCCCTGAGATCGTGGACATGGCTTTGCCGGCGGAAGGCGTGTTCCATAACCTGGTTTTTGTCAGCATCCGGAAACAATACCCTTATCAAGCTTACAAGGTTATGCACGGGCTGTGGGGGATGGGTCAGATGATGTTTTCCAAGTATATCGTCGTGTTAGACGAAGACTGCGACGTCCATAACACGAGCGAGGTCCTTTTCCGGCTCTGCGCCAACACCGACCCGCAACGCGACACCACCTTTATCAAGAATCCGTCCGATAGTCTTGATCACGCGCCGACTCTTCCGAACATTGGTTCGCACATGGGGTTTGACGCGACCCGCAAATTGCCGGGAGAAGGTTATCACCGCGGTTGGCCGACACTAGTGCGCATGGATGAAGCAACCCGCGAACGAGTGAGCCAGAAGCTGCGGGAATGGGGAGTGGAGTAGTTCAAGGAGTTCAAGGAGTTCAAGGAGTGAGTGCGCGCGGATCTGGATTTGTCGAGTCGAATAATGAATCCGTTGAATTTGATCGCATGGCGAGTTAGTCGAATAGCCGAATCCCCCAATTCTTGAACTCCTTGAACTTCTCGAACTCCTTGGACTCCTTCCCTTATGATTCTCACTACCGGGCTGCGTAACGAATTTGAAGTCTACGACGAACGTTTTTTGTATCTGACCCTGCCGAATTGTTGGGTGGAGCGTCTTTACGATAGGTGTCTTTGGGCCGAGGGGCCGGTCTACTTCGCTGACGGAGATTATCTGTTGTGGAGTGATATACCGAACAACCGGATGCTGCGATTGGCCGGGGAGCAGGTTAGCGTGTTCCGGACGCCTTCTAACAATAGCAACGGTAATACCCGGGACCGCCAGGGGCGCTTAATCACCTGTGAACATGGCGCACGGCGCGTGACCCGGACTGAACCGGACGGCAGCATCACGGTTCTGGTCGATCGGTTCGGCCAACACCGTTTGAATTCACCGAACGACGCGGCGGTTAAATCGGACGATTCAATCTGGTTTACCGATCCGCCCTACGGGATTTTGAGCGATTACGAAGGGCACGCTGAAGAAAGCGCATACGGTGGGGCTCATGTGTTTAGGCTGGATCCAAAAACCGGAGAGCTGACGGTTTTAGCAAGCGATTTTAATAAACCGAACGGCATCGCATTTTCTCCGGATGAGTCATTGGTTTATATCGCGGACACCGGAATTTCGCACAAGATCGATGGGGAACGTCATATCCGCGTCTTTCCCGTAACCCCGGATGGCAAAGGCTTGGGACCAGGAAAGGTTTTCGCAGAGGTTTCGCCAGGCTGCGCCGATGGATTCAGAATCGATACGAAAGGGAATGTTTGGACCAGTGCCGGCGACGGAGTGCATTGTTTTGATCCCAACGGCGTGTTGCTGGGCAAAATCAAGGTGCCGGAGACGGTGTCGAATGTGGCCTTTGGGGGGCCGAAACGGAACCGATTGTTTATTACCGGTACGACCTCGTTGTATGCGGTGTATGTCGGAGCGACAGGTGTCCAAAGGCCGTGAGCGGAAAGCGAACGTGGTGGGGCGAGGCTCCCGAACGTCCTAGGCATAGCCGCGAAGGGTCAGCGTTTGTGCCTAGCGTGGTTCTGTTACGCCGATACGCGCGCCGAGCCGCGGGTCTGCGGTTGGTCATTACCAAATCTGGCCCAGCTGCCACCACGCGTTTGCCGTTGTTCACACCATAGACACGGCTCGGCGAGCGGATAGGCGTAGCAACGTGATGGGGTGATCGACGCCAGTCACTTTGTCATAACCTCTAGTCCGTTCGGGAGCCTCGCCCCACCAATTTTGCGACTCATTTCGCTCCGTCATCGATCCGTGTTAGAGTTTTAAAGCCTATGAATGAAGAACCTCGGGTTATCCGGTTACACGCGGCAGACGACGTGGTTATCGCGGTCAATCCAATCGAGTCCGGAACCTGGCTAGAAGGAGTGGGGATCCGAGCGAAAAACCCAATTCCCGCCGGACACAAGCTGGCAGTGCGAGCGATCGCGCCGGGTGAGCCAGTCAAAAGGTACAATCAAGTGATCGGTTTTGCGGCAAAACCCATTGCCGTCGGCGAGCACGTTCACGTCCAAAACCTGGCGCTGCACGATTTTGCCCGAGATTACGCTTTTTGCGTCGACCGCAAGCCTTCAACGCCGATTGAAAAAGAAGCCTTTTTTAAGGGAATCGTGCGGGCATCCGGCCGAGTCGCAACCCGAAATTACGTTGGGATTATTTCTACGGTCAATTGCTCTGCCACGGTATCTAAAAAAATTGCAGAGATCGTTAACCATCAGGTTCTGCCGGCTTTTCCCAATGTCGATGGGGCAGTTGCCATAACCCATACTACCGGTTGCGGAATGGCTGAGGAAGGGGAAGGGATGACGTTCTTACAGCGTACATTGGCCGGTTACGCGCGCCACGTTAACTTTGGTGGGGTCCTGATTATCGGTCTAGGTTGCGAAGTGAACCAGGTGGGCGCGTTGCTGCATGACCAAGGATTAGAACGCGGACCGCGATTGGCGACTATGACGATTCAGGACAGTGGCGGGACGGTGAAAGCGGTTCAACGCGGAGTCGAGCTTATCAAAGAGATGTTGCCGGAAATAAATCAGGTGATGCGGGAACCGGTTTCAGTGCGTCATCTGATGGTGGCTTTGCAGTGCGGAGGTTCGGATGGGTATTCGGGTATCAGCGCCAATCCCGCGCTCGGAGCCGCTGTTGATCTGCTAGTAGAGTCCGGCGGAACGGCGATTCTTTCTGAGACACCTGAGATTTATGGAGCTGAACATCTCCTGACCCGGCGGGCGGTTTCACCAGAGGTCGGAGAGAAGCTGGTGGCCAGGATTAAATGGTGGGAGGAGTACACCGCTCGCAACCGTGGGGAAATGAACAATAATCCTTCTCCCGGTAATAAACTGGGCGGACTTTCGACGATCTTGGAGAAATCGCTTGGAGCAGTCGCCAAGGGCGGCACCACCAACCTGGTCGACGTTTATGAATATGCCGAACCGGTAACCGCTCATGGTTTAGTCTTCATGGACACGCCGGGACACGATCCGGTGGCGGCGACGGGACAGGTGGCCGGCGGAGCAAATCTCATCTGTTTCACAACCGGACGCGGGTCCGTTTACGGTTGTAAACCGACGCCGTCGTTGAAGTTGGCAACCAATACCTCCCTTTACTATCGGATGTCGGACGACATGGACATTAACTGCGGCGAGATCCTGGATGGAACCGTTTCGCTTCAAGAAATGGGCGGCCGCATTTTCCAACGTATGCTAGAGATCGCCTCCGGCGAGAAATCGCATTCGGAGGAACATGGATTTGGCGATGAAGAGTTCGCCCCCTGGATGCTCGGCGCGGTGATGTAAGAAGAATTCGGTAGGGCGAGGCTCCTCCGGAATGACCTAGGCGCTTCCGCAAGGCCAGCGAGTGCAGACTAATAGTACCGCATACAACGCCGATGCGCTCGCCGAGCCGTTCGTGTGTTGCTCTGTGAGGTGGTACGTCCTCGGAATTTCGGCTCGGCGGCGATAAGGGCTAGAGAACCGTCGAGTCTACGTCATCATGGGCTTCGTGAAGGTTTTTTAGTTGCAGGGGAGCCTCGCCCTACCGACGCTGGGTTTTTATGAATTTAGTTCAATTCAAAGATAAACGCGGCGATTGCTGCGTTGGTGTCCCCAGTAAGGACGGGAGCGAACTCCGCATATTGAACGGCTTCGGCTCGGTCTACGATTTAGTGTTCGCAGCGCTAAAGGCTGATCGCCCATTGGCAGAATTCGCTGAGGCACAGTTTTCCGAGCGGACTGAACCGTACGATGCGGTTATCGGCGAGCGCCGGTTGCTGGTTCCGTTGGATCATCCCGATCCGAGTCGATGCTGGGTTTCGTTGACCGGTCTAACGCATCTGGGGAGCGCCAAGTCGCGGGACTCGATGCATGCTAAGCTGGCTTCCGACCCGGACCAATTGACCGATTCGATGAAGATGTTTCGCCTTGGATACGAAGGCGGTAAACCGGCTCCGGGACAGATCGGGGTTGCGCCCGAATGGGCTTTCAAAGGTGACGGCCAATGCTTGGTTGCGCCGGAACAACCCATCTCTTCACCGGCGTTCGCCGGCGATGGCGGGGAAGAAGCGGAGATCGCCGGCCTATATGTGATCGATCCGCAAGGTGTACCCGTGCGCGTTGGGTTCGCGTTGGGGAACGAGTTTTCCGATCATGTCACCGAGCGCCAGAATTATCTTTATCTAGCACATTCGAAGTTGAGGGAATGTTCGGTAGGACCAGAGCTGTATTTGGGAGAGCTGCCGGCGAACTTGACCGGTACAGCGCGGATTCTGCGAAATGGCGAACCGGTCTGGAGTGGTAACCTGCTAAGCGGTGAAGAAAACATGAGCCATTCCGTCGCGAACCTGGAGCATCATCATTTCAAGTACCGTATGTTCCGGCGGCCAGGGGACGTTCACATCCACTTCTTTGGTGCAAGCCTGCTTAGCTGTCAGGATGGCTTTCGCGCCGAGCCAGACGACGTGGTGGAAATCGAGAGCAAACCCTTTGGCCGCCCGCTCCGCAACGCGCTAACCTGGGCGAAAGCAGAGGGGCTGGTTACCGTCAGAAGAATTTGAATAGCCGCAAAAAGGCGCAAAAGACCCAAAAAAGGGCGAAAAATAAAAAGGGGATGTTAGGGGTCGAGTGCTGGGTGACTCATCGCGTATTTGCGAATCTGGAACTTGTAGCCACCGAAGTTCATTAGCAGACCGTGTTCTTTTCGGGCAGAGCGAAGGTAGCCTAAGATTTGAGCTACGTGCTCAGCGGCTAGGGTGCGGCAAGCTTTGAGCTCTATGATCAACGTGTGTTCGACAATGAGGTCTGCGAAGTATTCTCCGATCGAAGTTCCATCTTCGTCTAAGACTTTGAGCGGGTATTGTTGTTGGACCTCAAGCCCGGCCTTCCTCAAGCGATGCGCCAATGCATTCTCGTATACCTTCTCCAGGTGGCCGCGGCGGTGATAACGATGAATGGCGAACGCGGTTTCCCGTACAAAATCGCATAGTTCGTTGATGTCGCTCATAGCCGCCCCGCTCGTTTATTTGTTCTCTGAAAACGAGATCATTCTCCATGAGTAGCGGAAAAGCAACACAAAATAACGATGTATACTAATGTTGGCCTTGCCCGTGAGTAACCGAACGCGGCGCACCAGCTGCTCTGCTTTTGGAGTCATTGAATAGTCCTTTTTTTGCGTTTTTTGCGCCTTTTTTCGGCTATTCCTTCTTCTCTACTCTTTTGCGGCTATTCCCTTCTCGGTTAAGGTAGCCTATGGACCAGAAAGCGATGGCAGCGGAGTTGGATGAGCTGTTGGTGGCAGCGACGGGTTATCGGGCGCCTGCGGCGATGGAACGAGCGGCATTCTTGAGAAGAATCGGTGAGGAGATTGATGCGTTAGGTGAAGAGCTGTTGACGGTTTGCACGGAAGAAACTGGGTTGGGTCGGGATCGCTTAGCCGGCGAACGAGCCCGCACTGTCAATCAGTTGCGCATGTTCACCAATTTGATCGAGGAAGGTTCTTGGGTTGATGCCCGCATTGATACCGCTCAGCCGGATCGCAAACCAGTTCCTAAACCGGATGTGCGGCGAATCTTAGAACCGCTCGGGCCCATCGGTGTATTTGCCGCCAGCAATTTTCCGCTCGCGTTTTCCGTGGCTGGCGGTGATACCGCTTCAGCGTTGGCAGCCGGATGTCCGGTAGTAGTAAAGGCGCATCCGGGTCATCCACGGACCTCCGCGATGGTTGGAGCTGCCATCAAACGCGCGGTCTCTGCGTGCGGGATCGACGAGGGTGTTTTTGGTCTACTCAGTAGCCAGAGCATCGAGATCGGGATAAAATTGGTTCAACATCCTGCGATTAAGGCAATCGGATTCACCGGTTCGTTTGCTGGCGGGAAGGCGTTGCTCGACGCGGCGGCTGCCCGAGAAGAGCCGATCCCAGTCTTTGCAGAGATGGGGAGTCTAAACCCACTTTTTATCCTTCCGCATGCGCTGGCAACGCGGCGTGATAAAATTGCTCAAGGTTTGGCGGATTCGGTGGCACTCGGAGTCGGCCAGTTTTGTACCAAACCTGGATTCGTTGCCGGCATTGCCGGTGATGGGCTCGAAACCCTTGCCGGTCAAGTCGGTGACCTGCTATCTAAGAAACCGGCGGGCCGGATGTTGACCGAAGGAATCTCTGCCCGGTTCAAAAAATTGATTGAAGAACGTCGGAGCTTTATTGCCGCGGAAGGCGGAGGGATCTTTCTGGAAACCGATCTTAGCACCTTCGTAAAAGAGCCGGAGTTGCATGAGGAATTATTTGGTCCGGCTACCTTGTTGGTGAAGTGCTCCTCTGAGGCTGATTTAATCGCGTTTGCGAAACAACTAAAAGGCCAACTCACGGCCACCTTGCATGCGGACGACCCAGACATGGAGTTGGCCGGTAGACTGGCAGAGATTCTGCGAACGAAGGTAGGCCGTATAATTTGGAATGGTTACCCGACCGGCGTCGAAGTTTGCCCGGCCATGCATCATGGAGGGCCTTATCCTGCGACTAGCGACGCCCGATCCACGTCTGTTGGTACGGCGGCGATCGAGCGATTCGTGCATCCAACCTGCTACCAGAATTTTCCTGAGGCATTGCTGCCGGTAGAGCTGCGGAACAAGAACGAGAAGAATATTTGGCGTACGGTTAACGGTGAACTGACTAAAGGAAACGTTTCTTGAGCGAGGAGGGCTGAAAGGGCGGGGTGCTCAGTAATCAGTAATCAGTAATCAGTAATCAGTAATCAGTAATCAGTAGGTCAGTCATCAGTGGGAGGGCGACGATGTGTAGACTGATTACTGACTCACTGGTTACTGATTACTAAGCGAAACCGAAGATGACGATGAGGGACGAAGGGTTGTGAAGCTATGAGTGCACTCTTGGCTGAGTTACGCGCTGCGCCGGTGATTGCGATTTTGAGGCGACCACGGGTCGATATCGGGGTGTGCGCACGTGTTCTGCTTGAGGCCGGAATGCGCTTTATCGAGGTCACCATTGATTCCCCGGGGTCTGTTCCCTTCCTGGAATCTGCTGCTAAGAACTTCGAAGGGGTGCTTTTCGGGGCCGGCACCGTGACGGTTCCTGAGCTTGCCGAGGAAGCGATTCGGGCTGGAGCCCAGTTCCTGGTGACACCAAACTTTAATTCGGAGGTGATCCGCGTTGCGCATTCGCATCAGATACCGATTTTCTCCGGAGCGATGACACCGACGGAAATCTTTTCCGCATATCAAGCTGGGGCGGACGTTATTAAAGTGTTCCCGGCTGCTACGCTGGGGAGCGCTTATTTTAAGGAGTTGCGTGGTCCTTTCCCTGAAATCCCGCTGATGGCGACCGGCGGCGTCACCGTAGATAATGCGCCCGATTTTTTTGCCGCCGGCGCCACCGCGCTGGGAGTAGGAAGCTCATTGAATCTGAAAGACGAGACACCGGCATCGGTCAGGGCGTGCCAGGAAGCTGCTCGCAGATTGTTAGCGGCGAAGGGGTGACAGTCAGGAAAACCTAAATAGCCGCAAAAAGGCGCAAAAGACGCCAAAAAAAAGGCGAATGGTAAAAAGGGTTTTAGGGATCGAGCGATTGGTGACTCATCGCGTATTTGCGAATCTGGAACTTGTAGCCACCGAAGTTCATTAGCAGACCGTGTTCTTGTGGGCAGAGCGAAGGTAGCCTAAGATTTGAGCTACGTGTTCAGCGGCTAGGGTACGGCAAGCTTTGAGCTCTACGATCAACGTGTCTTCGACAATGAGGTCTGCGAAGTATTCTCCGATCGAAGTTCCATCTTCGTCTAAGACTTTGAGCGGGTATTGTTGTTGGACATCAAGCCCGGCCTTCCTCAAGCGATGCGCCAACGCATTCTCGTATACCTTCTCCAGGTGGCCATGACGGTGATAACGATGAATGGCGAATGCGGTTTCCCGTACAAAATCGCATAGTTCGTTAATGTCGCTCATTGCTGCGTCTCTCGTTTAGTTGTTCTCTAAAAACCAAGTCATTCTCCATGAGTAGGGCGACAAAGAAACACAAAATAAAGATGTACTATATGTGTACCCCGCTCGCGACCAACCGAAAGCGGCGCACCAGAGCAGACGGGCTGCTTTGCTCTTGGAGCCATTGAATAGTTCTTTTTTTTGCGTTTTTTGCGCCTTTTTGCGGCTATTCCTCTGCTCTTTTCTTTTTTTAGTCGAAAGCTGGGTCCGGGCTGCAACAAAAGTGCCACCCGGACTGTTCCAGCCGACCGGCGTGCGCATCGATCACTGTCTGATCGCAGGTCGTTCACCGTTCTGCTGCTGATTATCTGCGGCGGCTTGTTCGCGGATCCCCTGCATGAAGGATTCGGTGCTGGTCTGTTTTGGGGTGATGTTTCGGGCGGCGCTTTTCTCTAGTTTGGTGGGATCACCTTCTATTTGATCCAGGATCATATTGGCCCCGTCCAAAGTGAGGGAGGCTGCGGTACCTTCGGCTGGAAGTTGGGTTAGTACGGTGCTGACCGCTTTGAACAAGGCTCGACGCCCATGGATAGCAGCGGCTCGGCCGGCAGCCGACCGTTCTGCCTCGGTGCGTTCCGGATCTCTGGAACGTTCCAAAGCTTTCTCTGCTTGTTGCGCTTCTTTCACTGATTCGGTAAGGCCGGCGGCGATACCTAAGACAGGGATTTTAGTTTCGCCGGCTTTAGCCGATTCGACGTTTTTTTCTGCAGGTTTTTCAGGATTCATAAGCCCGATCTTATTGGAAGATTCGGCTGAGGCAAGAGAAAAGAACACAAAATAATTGAGTAATTATATCTCAATTATTAAACGTAACTTAGTTCACGGTTTGTCTATGTGTGCTCTGAAGAACCTGGTCGCGCGGCAAAACGGTACCAGCCAGGCTGGACCAGTTGAGGCAAACCTGGCTGGCGTCAGAGCGCGACGCTACGCTTCCGCAGTCGTGGGATCGATCACTGACGTTACCTCGGAGATCCGATTTGCGGGAAAGCCACCTTTTCTGGCATGCTCGCGGATAATCTCTTCATTAGGGGCGATATACACGCAGTATACCTTATCGTCTGTCACGAAGCTCTGCACCCATTGGATCTCAGGCCCTAATTCGCGAAGTACTCCACAAGAGGTTTGAGAAATAGCTTGCAGCTCCTGGGACGACAGTTTGCCGGCGTCCGGAATCTCTCGTTCAATCAGATATTTTGGCATAGTTGTATTCTTCTAGATTTAAATTTCCTTGGCTGGTGGCTCTCGCTTTAGCTTGGATGCGTCTGAGCAAAGCAATTGCGGATTATTTCAAACGAGAGCAGTCCCTCCGGTGGCAGTATAACCGGGAGCATTTCACGGGATTTTCACTTGCTCCCGGGCGAGCTTTGTGTCACAAAGCCTTGAGGATGAATCGTTCTGCAGCCGAAGAGCATTTACGGGTGATTCGTGAATTGATGGAGCGGGCGACGATCTATCGCGCGGTCTCAGCTCCGGCGGCTCTCTTTTGTGGATTGGTCGCTCTTTTGATTTCCGGTTTAGCTCTGATCCCAGGGTCGTTTCAGCTGCTGTTCCAGCGTAACTTCGTCCTTGTCTGGATCGTGGTTTGTCTTTTGAGCGCTACGGCAAATATTTTTTTCCTTTTTCGTTCCACCCAGCGGCGTCAAGAACGGTTTGCCTCTTACCGCTTACGTACGGCATTGTTTGCGATCGCACCCGCCTTCATTGTGGCGATCGCCATGACGTTCTTTCTGGCTCGCGCGGCCGGGACGGAACTGTTTATCGCAGTGTGTTGGATGGCGTTGTACGGGTTGGCTTTGCTATCGACGATGACCTTTGCGCCCCGGTCGATTGTCATTCTCGGTTGGGCATTCATCCTGACGAGTATTCTGATCCTTGGTTTGATGTCGCCCGTCTTGGTTGTCGCTATCCCTGACCGGCCGAGCTTAGCGTTGGAACAGCTGGGTTATTTCGCCATGGCTGGGAGCTTCGGCTTCTACCACACCATCTATGGTGTGTTAGTCATGTTCTCCGCTCGGCAAAACGAGCATGGTTGACTTCAACAAACTTGATCGCACGATCCACGAGAAAGGACGGCTTGCCATCATGACGCTGTTAGCGACCCGATCCCGATGGCCCTTCCAAGAACTGAAGAATGCGCTGCAGATGAGCGACGGTAATCTAGTGACCCATCTACGAACGTTGCACCAAGCCGGGTACGTTGCTGTCACCAAAGAAGTATTGGATCGGCCGCTAACCAGCTATTCGATGACGGAGCGTGGACGGGAGGCATTCAAACTCTACATCGAGATGCTGGAGGAAATCGTCAAACTCGGGAGAGGATAAAAATTTCAATCTAAAACTTTGTTTTACAAAGCCAAGCACATGAAGGTGATTTTAGCTCAACATTACGGTGTCTGTTTTGGTGTTCGTGACGCGATTAAACAAGCCGAAGATCTGGCTCGTCGCGGCGAACTGACCATTTTAGGGGAACTGGTTCACAATCCGATTGCGAAAGAACGACTCGGCACATTGGGAGCGGTTGAGGGCTCCCTGGAGGCGCCGTCAGCGACCACCAAGAAAGTGATGATCACGGCGCACGGTGCGTCTAATCAGGCAGTCGCCAGGTGGCAAGAGCGTGGGCACGAAGTAATCGATGGGACCTGTCCTTTAGTTCACCAGGCTCATCAGGCGTTATTTGATCTGGCCAAAGCGGGTTTTCATCCCACCGTCATCGGTAAACGCACCCATGTTGAGGTACGAGGATTGATCGGCGATTTACCGGAAGCCAGCGTAATCGAAAGCGCTGAAGATATTGTTTCACTGCCGGTGAAGCCAAGGTTTGGGGTGGTATCTCAGACGACGCAGCCAATCGACCAGGTGAACGCGCTGGTGGCGGCATTGAAAGAAGAACGGCCGGACGCGGTGGTGGAGTTTCGCGATACGGTCTGCCAGCCGACTAAGAACCGGCAGGCGGCGCTGCGAAGCCTATTGGGTGAGGTTGAAGCGGTGGTCGTGGTCGGAGGCAAAAACAGCAACAACACTCTGCAACTGTTAAAAGCGTGCCAGGCCGCTGGTAAACGCTGCTTTCATATTGAGCGCGCGGAAGAACTGCAAGCCAGCTGGTTCGATGGTCTCGATCTGGTTGGAGTTACCGCCGGTACATCGACGCTGAAAGAAACGGTGGGGTCGGTTAAAGAATGGCTGCAACGGTTGTAGGTTATAAGTTATAGGTTGTAAGTTCTAAGTTGTAGGTTTTACGTTTCATGTTGCTCGGCCAGCCGATCTCAGCTTAGATCGGCGACGAGTTACGCAGAAAGCCGGGCCCTTTCAGGGTGAGGAAGGAACACAGAAAAATTGCAAACGCGTAGCGGGTAAGTGGCCCGACGTCTGGAGGGGAGCCGCTTTACAAGATGGCAGGTCTATCGGCTGCTGGCAGGCGGCTCCCGGGAATGATTCAGCGCAAGGTTTTGCCCATCGCCTCTATCGTGCTGTGGGGATACAACGGCCCATAGAACTGCCGCACCTCGAGACGTTCTCGGGAGCCGCCTGCTGCTAAACCCATAGAGCTGACATGCTACGAAGCGGCTCCCCTCCAGGCCTTGGGCGTGCGATGCCCTTCCTTAGGAGAACGAAGGCGCCTTATGAGCACCCTCAACCCCGCGGCTGCGGGGTGCTATTCGCAGCAGGCGCAATACTACAACACTCCGCCCCCCAACCCCACTTATATCGAGCACGAGGACGATTTTGATGTGCCTGGTGAGCGCGGAGGTCGCGTGGCGACCAACCTAAAACCTATAGCCTAAAACCTATAACTAAAACGGTTACAGGTTGCTAAACACTGCGAACGGGAAATCCTGCAGCGCTTTTAAGGGTACGCTATCTTGGCCTTTGGTGAGCTTACGGCTGGTCAGCACATCGCGCATGGCGGGCAGCGATTCATCGATCAGGAGCTGGGTGTCTCCCCACTCGAATGGGCGACCGGTGCTTCCTAATCGGGTAGTAAACCGGGGAACAATCACTAGAACGTCTTCATCTTCGAAACGCCGGTGAAAGGCGATGCAACAGTCGCGTTTGGCGCCGGTCGCATACAACGAAGAATAAGTCCCGGTTTCGAATAAGCGAGGTGCACGCTGGCGAAGTTGGAGCAAGATGTTGACGATGGCGATTTTGATGGCGCCGTTTTTCCACGACGGCAAAAAAGTTTCAATGGCTTTACCGTTCACCTCTTGTAAAGCGGTTTCGCGGAGGGTGTAATCGATTGGCCCTCGATTGTCCGGATCAACCAGGCGGAGATCCCATAGTTCCGAGCCCTGGAAGAAATCGGGCACACCCGGGCAAGTGAGCTTCAAGATCGTCTGCGACAAAGAGTTCAACATTCCATGCCAAGCGACGCCGTCGGCGGCCTTGGCAACGGCCTGTCGAAACAAATGATCAGGTTCCAAAGTTGTGGCCACGTATTGCCTGACCGCATTCTCCCAGACCTCGTTAGGTGAAACCCAGCTACTATTCACTTTGGCCTCCTTAATCGCCTTCAGCATGTATCGTTGGATTCGCTCGGTGTAGGTCTCATCGACTTCTTCGGGAGATACCGGCCAAGTTCCTAACAGTGTCTGGTAATACAGGTATTCCTCGTTAGCATTCGGGGCGATTTCGCCTTCCAAATCGGATTTCGCACCCGCAGTGAGTTTTCGCCATTCTTCCAACCAGCTCTGCCACTGGTCCGGGATTTCACTGAGCACCGCGATCCTGGCCCGGACGTCTTCGCTTCGTTTGGTGTCATGAGTAGTTAGCGTGAGGAGCGCGTTAGGAGTCGCCGCCTGGCGGAGCCGGCTCCGTTCGTGAAACCTTTCCAGCGACATCCCGAATTGTTGAGGGGCCCCGCCGACTTCGTTCAAGGCGGTTAAGCGATTGAAGATATAAAAGGCAGTATCTTCCAAGCCTTTGGCCACGATCGGGCCGGTGCTTTGTTGAAATTTGCTGACGAAATCGAGCTGAAGCTTCCGAGTGGTCTCGTCGGCAGATTCGAAGTTCTCCAACAGCAAGATCCCCCGCAAAAAATCAAAAATCGACGGTTCCATGGCGGCGTTCCGGCGTTTCGCTGCGCGAATCGCCCGCAGAATGACGTGCCGATCAATCTCGGAGACACCGCTCTCGGCAGTGATATATGTCCTATAAACCGGGAAGCAGGCAATAAGCTCGCTTACCACTGCGCTAAGCGAATCCAAGGTGAAGTCCCGGTGTAGACGGTCTCGTTCGGCGACCTCACTCAGCATGTGGCCAAGAGTTTCTATGTGGCTGGACAACGTGACTTCCATGACCAGCTTTTTCTTCTCGTAGATGAGAGATTCGACATGAACGTATCGATCGATGAACTCGCGGTAAATCCGGGAGAAACGGTCGGCGTTAATGGAATCGACCAGCAACTGAGTCGTCTCATAGGCAAACTCGTATCCCGTAGTGCCATGTACGGGCCAATCGGTGCGCAACTGTTCGCTTTCCTCTAAAATTTTCTCTACGATTAAATAGCATCCATTGTCCGGACTGAGGTGCGCGGCGATTTCTCCGTCGGTGCCGTCTTGGCAGTGCTTTTGCAGGTCGCTGAGATACTTCTTCGGGTTTTGCAACCCATCGACGTGATCAATCCGGACGCCGGTGACACTCCCATTTTTCAAGAGCTGAAATAGCAGACGGTGAATCGTCTCAAAGACGTTCGGGTTCTCCACTTTGATACCGGCGAGTTCATTAATGTCGAAGAACCGGCGATAGTTAATCTCCTCGGCGGCAACCCGCCAGTAGCTGAGACGGTAAGGCTGAGAATTCAACAGCGTGTCGAGCAAATCGAAAGACCTTGGGTTTCCCGGCTTGCCTTCTAAAATGTTTAGCGCGCGTTGGATGGCATCTCCCACTTGCGGACACTCGATGCAGAGACGGGAGATGCGGCGTTTGGCAACCTCCTTTTCTCGAGAACGTTCCCTCACCTTGTCATCATCGACTTCGGTCCGAGCTGGCAGATGCTCGAGAGCGGTGATGATGCTCTCAAGCTCGAGATACATTTCTTCTTCGTTGTAACCGTGGAGCTTTTCCAGCGCGATTCGTAAGATTTGGGGATACGTTCTGGGATTGAGAGGGAAGACCCAGTTAGAGTACTTTACAAAAAAAGCGCCGTCGCGGAACTCCAGCTCGAACTGACCGCTTTCGAGCACTTTGCCGTATTGGTCTCCGAGCACGGGCAAAAGGACCTTATTCTGTAACTGCGGCTTGATCGGGTCCCAATCGATATCAAAGAAGGAGGCATACACGGAGCCGGGGCCATTCTCTAACACATCCATCCACCACTCATTGTCGGGATCTGCAATCCCCATGTGGTTGGGAACGAAATCCGCGATCTGCCCCATGCCACGCTCCTTCAGAGCGGCGGTAAAGGCTTCGAAATCTTCTTGGGTACCAAGAACGGGATTAAGCTCGTTATGGTTGATCACGTCATAGCCGTGATCGGTCCCTCCGCGCGAACGATAAAACGGAGAACTGTAAACGTCGCTGATCCCGAGTTTCTCCAGGTAAGGAATTACTTGAGTCGCATCCTTAAAGGTAAAGTTGCGGCTGAATTGCAGTCGGTAAGTTGCCGTGGGAATTCGGGGTTTAGCAGCCATCTTTCGCTTTCGCCTCCATGTTCTATGCGTGCGCCACAAACATGATTGTTTCGGGCTGGATTAAAAAAAATGCTTCTTTCGTTAGGTCACAAAAACCAGGTTGTTCGCCGCCGTATTCAGGCTCGTTGGACGAAAGAGAGAATTTCCATGGGTGACCTTGGGCAGGTCGCAGGATTGGGAGGTTAAGGTCCAACGTGGTCTTAGCCGGAACGAGTTGAACCAGAATCAGGACTTCGGCGCCTTTTGGCGGCGAATATCGCAGAGCGAGCGTTTGATCGGAAACCAATCCGACTTGCCAAACCCCACGCCGCCGGTCCTTGAGCTTGGTTTGACGAAAGCGGATACAATCCTGATAAAGTCGAAGCACGTTCTGATGTTGCCTGGCTGTGGTCTCGTCCCAGTTCAGCTTCGACTCTAGGAATGTCTGTGCCGCCTGCGGGTCCGGAATTTTTCCCCGTTTGTCCGGGTCGCGGAACGCCGAGAATTGTTCGAACTCTTTCCGGCGGCCAGTGGCGATATTGCGGCCGAGGTTAGGCTCATGATCAGTGAAATAGCAGAAGGGTGATGAACAAGCCCACTCCTGGCCCATAAAGAGCATCGGTGTGTACGGCGCCAGCAGACAGAGCGCCGAGGCAGCGCGATACGATTCCGCCAAAATGACGGCGGGTAAACGATCGCCAAAAGCGCGGTTCCCCACTTGGTCGTGGTTGGAGATGCAAACGACGAAATGTTCGGGCTCGATATCGATTCCTCTAGTGCCCCGAGGAATGCCGTCCTTTTGCAATTGGCCGGTGAAGAGCCAGCCTTCTCGGACCGTAGTTAACAATTGTTCGGGCGTCCCTTCGAAGTAACCCATATACCCTTCGTTTTCCCCGGTCATCAGCGTACGGACCACGTGATGAAAGTCGTCCGCCCAAACCGCGTCGCAACCGTAACCGCCCGAAGAACGGGGTAAAACCATCCGCCGTTCGTTGCGCGGATCTTCGCAAATAACCAAGCCGCCGCGAGCCTGAACTTCTTCAGCAATTTCTTGGATGACGTGTTTTTCGGAGGTGTCAGGAATCGCTTGGGTCGCGTCTAAGCGGAACCCGTCAAAATGGAATTCTTCACGCCAATAAATCGGGTTCTCCACGAAGAATGAACGAACCGGGGCGCAATCGCTGCAATCGAAATTAAACGCCAGTCCCCAAGGGGTATTATGTTCCGGGTTAAAGTAGGTCTTGGAGAAAGCTCCTAGATAGTTCCCGTCCGGACCGAGATGGTTGTAGACCACATCAAGGATTACCGCTAAGCCGGACCGATGCGCCTCGTTGATAAAGAAGCGTAGATCGTCCGGATTCCCGTACGCCCGGCAGGGAGCGAAAAGTTCGACGCCGTCATACCCCCAATTGCGGTCACCAGGAAAATCTGCGATCGGCATGAGCTCGATTGTGTTCACTCCTAAGCGGAGCAAATGATCGAAACCATCGATGATGGATCGGAAAGATCCTTCCCGCGTGAAAGTGCCGACGTGCAATTCGTAGATGATCAGTTCGCGTAGTGAAGGTGGTTTCCAGCTTTGGTCGGACCAAACAAAGGCGGCGCTGTCCACGATTTGAGAAGGTCCGTGAACACCGAACGGCTGAAACCTTGACGCTGGGTCGGGCAAGAGCCGGCCATCCACTCGATACTGATAAAGCATGCCCGCCGCGGCTTGCGGATCCTCGACGGTATAGTAACCCTCTTGGTCCAGGCTGAGCGGTAACTCGCGGATTGGCTGCCGTTCTGAATTGAGCAGTACCACGGAAACCGATTTTTTGTTCGTGGCCCAGGTTCGGAAAGAAACGCCGTTTTGGGTCAGTTCGGCTCCTTGAGAATAGCGTCGGTGTTTCATGTCGTTTTCGTGTCCGCGTATAAACTCGTCCTCGTGCTTCCGCCTTCGCCAACGTTCGGGTTGTGGAGCGCGCCCGGCTTCCTACTTCGCCAAGCGTACCACCCGTGGACCGCGCCTCGCTTGCGAGGCCGACATTGAGGGCATGCCAGGGTGGAAGATGTGGCTACGGAGAACAAGTCGCGAGGCCGACCTTGCCCGTTCCCGCTCGTTTCCGGCGCTCTCGCTCGTTTTCGCTCGTTTCTCATCCCTGACCCTCCTTTTGCGTAGGCATCTTGGTAGGTATCTTTCCTTCTCGGGTCGAACGCGATTCTTCGTGTGCGAAGGACTGATCGCCCTCCGACAGGCGCAGCAGCGAGAGGCTTCTCTCGATCAACTCAACCTCGTCGCCCGCAGCAACCACCTCCCCAGCTTTGACAAAACCGATCTCGGCGACCGTGTTAATAACGGTTTCCCATCGAATCTCTTCGCGCCCAGGCACGATAAAGGTCAGCGGCTCGTAATGGGCGTTGAAAAGCAGGAGAAAAGTATCGTCTCGGACCGGTTCTCCTCGCGCGTCTCTTACATCCGAAGTTGTGCCACTGAATAGGACGCCGATGCATTTCGCGAAACCGTTTTGCCAGTCCGCTGCTTTCATCTCGGCTCCGTGAGGAGCAAACCACATGAGATCTTTTACATCGTCGCCCCGAATCCTTCGACCGGTAAAATATTTTGGGCGGCGAAACACGGGGTGCTCCCGGCGGAATTGGGTGAGTTGGGTGGTAAACCGGAGAAGCTGTTGTTGCTCCGGTGTCCATTGCCAATTGAACCAGCTCAGCTCGTTATCCTGGCAGTAGGTATTATTATTTCCTTTTTGGGTTCGCGAGAACTCGTCGCCTCCGTTTAAGAGTGGAACCCCTTCCGACAGAAAGAGAGTAGCCAGGAAATTTCGTTTTTGGCGTTCACGCAATTCGTTGACTTTGACGTCATCCGTGGGGCCTTCAACCCCGCAATTCCAGGAATTGTTGTGGCTATCGCCGTCCCGATTTTCTTCACCGTTCGCTTCGTTGTGCTTCTCGTTATAAGAAACGAGATCATTTAAGGTGAAACCGTCATGAACGGTAACGAAATTAATGCTGGCCCGCGGCGCTTTACCTAGATGCTGGTACAGATCCGGGCTGCCGGTCAGTCGATAAGCAAACTCTGCTAGCACCCCGTCGTCGCCCTTCCAATAGCGCCGGATACAATCGCGATACTTCCCGTTCCATTCTGACCAGGGGGCTGGGAACTTTCCGACCATATAACCACCCTCGCCGAGGTCCCATGGCTCCGCGATCAGTTTTACCTGTGACAGGATCGGATCCTGCAGGAGGATATCGAAAAAGCCGGAGTTTGCATCGACTAAGTGCTCCTCTCGGCCGAGTGCAGACGCCAGATCAAAGCGAAAGCCGTCTACATGCATTTCTGTGACCCAATACCGAAGGCTATCCATGATTAACTGGAGCACACGTGGATTCTGGGTGTTGGGCGTATTACCGCAGCCGGTATAATCCATGTAATAACGGGGGTTATCGGGTACGAGCCGGTAGTAGGACGCGTTATCGATCCCCTTGAATGCGAGGGTAGGGCCGAGATGATTCCCCTCGGCGGTATGGTTATAAACCACGTCAAGGATCACTTCCAGCCCGGCCTGGTGGAGATTTCGCACCATCGTCTTGAACTCAGACACTTGATCACCGAGAAAACCGGCACTCGAGTAACTGCTCTCGGGAGCGAAAAAACCGATCGTGTTGTATCCCCAGTAATTGGTGACGCCTCGGTCCAACAGAAAACCTTCGTCGCAATGCTCGTGGACCGGCAAAAGCTCGACCGCTGTGGCGCCGAGTGCTTGCAAGTATTTGATGGCTTCCGGCGAACCAAGGCCGGCGTAAGTACCGCGTATCTCCTTAGGAATCGTCTCCCAAAGCTTAGTGAATCCGCCAACGTGCACTTCGTAGACCACGGTTTCTTCGAGAGGCGTCCGAGGCGGTTGGTCTTTCTGCCAATCAAACGCAGGGTTAATCACAATGCATTTCGGCACCGAGGCAACGTTGTCCTGATAATCGCGCTTCAGGTCCTCTGCGGCATTTCCGAGGGGATAACCGAACATTTCCGGTCCCCATAACACTTTGCCCGCAATTGCCTTTGCATAGGGATCGATGACTACCTTCGATGCGTTGAATCGGTGGCCGGCAGCGGGGTCGTATGCGCCGTAAACTCGATAGCCATAAAGTTGGCCGGGTCCCGCATCCGGCAGAAAAACGTGCCAGACATGATCGGTTACCTCGCGGAGTCTGATGCGGACGTCCTCCCGGTCAGTATCCGTAGCTTCGAACAGGCATAAATCGACACCTGTCGCATTGGCTGAGTAGAGAGCGAAGTTGACGCCTTTACCCGTCCATGTTGCCCCCAGGGGATAGGGCTCCCCCGGCCATACCTGCACTTTATCCATAGCTGTCTAGTATCGGTTACGGACGTCTGAGCGGTTGTCGAACGATTTTGTTTCTAGGAGGTTTGGTAGGGCGAGGCTCCGGAACAGCCGGATAGCCTTTCGCAACGACCAAGATGGGCAAGTCTTGCGAACGTCTGGCGTCTGAGCGTGGCCGAGCCGGGCTTTGGTGCTGCAGCGATCTAGTCGCGAGTACACCGGGAGGGCAGCGCTGCCACGGCTCGGCCGTTTTTAGGCGATGTACGCGATAGTTCACAGATAACCGTAGTGCCTTGCGAATGACACGGGTAGTTCGGGAGCCTCGCCCTACCAACTCCTTGAACTCCTTGAACTCCTTGGTTTGTTAAGCCCATGAGCGAAGCGGTTGCTTTGATCGAGGAGAAGATGCGGTCGGCCGGATTGAGCGAGGTGGCAATCCAGGCTTTTCTTTTCCAGTACCACAAGCTGGTGCGGAATGACACTGGGTTGATCTCTGAAGCTGCGATCGAGCCGATCGCTCAGTTGCCTTCGCTGAGCGAGCGAGAAGTCCCTGAAGCAATCGGGGGTTATTTGCACGAGACCCTGGTTCTGAAATTGAACGGTGGGCTCGGCACTAGCATGGGCTTGGAAAAGGCCAAAAGCCTGCTTCGGGTTCGCAGCGATCTCACATTTCTCGACATCATCGTGAAGCAGTTTCTGCATCTGCGAGCGAGCACTGCGCCGGGCTTGGGCCTGTTTTTCATGAATAGTTTCAGTACCAGCGACGACACTATCAAGGCTCTCCTGTCCTACCGGGAATTGGGGGATCCCAGACTCATGGAATTACTACAGAACCGGGTACCAAAGATTGACAAAAAGACCCTTTTGCCGATCTCTTGGCTGTCCAATCCGGCGCTCGAATGGTGTCCACCTGGGCATGCCGATCTTTATGTCTGCTTACTCGGTTCCGGTCTGCTCAAGCGGCTTTTGGAGGCGGGCAAGAAGTACTTGTTCGTTTCAAACGCGGATAACCTGGGTGCTACCTTGGACCCGAATCTTCTTCGATTTTTTGCTGAGTCCGGTGCGCCTTTTCTCATGGAAGTAACTCGTCGCACGCCATCCGACCGTAAAGGAGGCCATTTGGCGCGGCGTCTGGATACGAAGCGATTGTTGTTGCGAGAATCAGCGCAGTGTCCCGAGGAAGATCTGGACTATTTTCAGGACATTGATCGCCACCGCTATTTCAATACGAATAATCTCTGGATTCGGTTAGACAGGTTGTTCGAGGAACTGACCAAGGACGGCGGTTTTATTCCTTTGCCCCTGATTCGAAACGAAAAAAATGTTGATCCGCGAGACAAGAACAGCCCAAAGGTTTTTCAACTAGAGGCGGCAATGGGCGCAGCCATCGAATGCTTCGATGGTGCAGCTGCGCTAGAGGTTCCTCGATCGCGTTTTTCGCCGGTGAAAACCACGGGCGACCTATTAGCGGTTCGTTCGGATGCGTACGAGCTTGATAAATCGTTTCGGGTCGGCTTGCGACCTGAGCGCAACGGTGTTCCTCCGAAGGTGGAGCTATCAGATGATTACAAATTGGTGGACCGGCTCGAGGAGCTGATCGCTGCCGAAGTTCCGTCCCTGGTTCGCAGCCGTTCGTTAACCGCAAAGGGTCGATGGCGTTTCGCCGAAGGTGTCGAGGTTGTTGGAGATGTGCGGTTTGAGAATAGCTCCGGTGAGGTGAAGGAGGTGAAGCCGGGGTTGTACGAGGACTGCGTGGTGGGGTCTTAGTCGTCCTCGTGCTCGTGCTCGATCGGGTCAGAGGCATGCCACGGATGAGACTTATGGGACACATGGGACTAATGAGCTCGACATAAGTCCCATGAGTCCCATAGGTCCCATCCGGGTTTACTGACGGCGCGTCGATGAATGAGGTGCGGGCTGGTACCTCGCGCGTCTCCGGTCGAGCACGAGCACGAATGTTTAGGTCATCCGGACGAAGTCGAGAAGGAAACGGGACCAGAGATAGACCATCCCGCGCCACGTGTAACGAACCTCGCGGTTACCGGCTGGGGTGAGTAGACCGGATCTAACATTGTGTTGGATTTGATCTTTTAGATCCTGCTCGAGCAAATCCCGCATTTGATCGGGTACCAACGGCTGTACGTCAACGCTGTCGAGGTGTGCCTTCGAGAGCATCAGGCGATGGGCGTCGCAGATTTGTTCGATTGAGAGATCGGACCTGACCCGTTGGACCCGAGTACTGGGCAAGAATTTGAGCGAGTACGCAAAAGGATAGGTCCAAGTCAAAAAAACTTGACCACCCCGGGAACGCGTCATCAAACTCACATAGCAAAAGGCGATTTGACCTTGATGGATCACGCAGACTGCCATTTGGCTCTCGTCAATGCTCCGGTGAAAAAGGCGGACGAATTGCCGCTGGTTTTGCCACTGGCAACTGACTTCGTCCGCTAGTGCAAAATCTTGGCTTTCAATTTCATCGGTCAACAGATTGAGAAACGGGAATAGCTCATCCCGAGGAGGGGCGGACTCAGAGAAAACGCGTTCCATGGGGAGACGCAGTTTGCGGATCCTGGAAATAATTTCGACCCAGGGCAGCAAAATCCAAAACGCAACCAGGATCACGCCAACTGCCCAACTGCCTGTCGGCAAGTAACCGATAAGAAAAGAGGTCAACAGAAGACAACCCACGCTCAACCGTCGACAGATCGGATGGCGGAAGGTGCGAAGTCCGAGACCCATTACGGCGACGCCCAGAACTAATAAAAGGGACGAGAACATTAGGGCTATAAAGATTGTGCTCCTACGGAGCTAAGAGTGCTTTGGAAAAAGACTTTTTAAATATTTTGCGTCTGCAGCGGGCTGCAAAGGCTACGGGTCAATTTCGTGTATCTTCAAAAAGTGCTCCAACTCTTCAGGACCGAAATCAGGAAGAACTTCATCTCCAACTACCAGAGTGGGAGCATAGGTTTGGCCGGATATCCGTCGCATTTCGTCGAAAGCGACTCGATCTCTCCGGACGTCGATTCGACGAAACTTGTATCCGTGTTCGCTAAGGTATTCCTCTGCCAGTTCACACCAAGAGCAACCGGGTTTTACGTAAAGAAGCAGTTCAGGCTTATCCATCAATTCTTTCCCTTTGTCCGTCGTAGCGCTTGCTCCGAAAGGGCGGTTTGAGTCGGAGCGGGCGCTGGTGAAATGTTTTGTTCAGATAAAAAATAAAGGACCAATTCACCCGCTTGTCCAAGCGCGTCGCGATTAAGGCGGGTAGCGTCATCGTCGGCCGTATTCAAATAGGACGCGTCGAGATCCAGCAACGCGATGGCCGGAGTTCCTGTATTTTGGAAGGGGACATGATCTAGAAGCAGGGGACGTTTGCCGGTTTCGAGATTGATGTTCAGGGATTGAGCAGCGGCTCGGAATTGTTCAATTAACCCGGCATCTGAATTCGGAGCGTAACCCAAAGGCAACCCTGATCCTCCCAGGTGTTCTAGCACAACCGCGGCGCTGGCGGCGTCAGTATTTCGGTTGAATTGCAACAGTTGCGTATAAAATCGGCTGCCGAATAGGCCGTCGTTTGGGGTGATCTGATGAAACGGCATGTGACCGTCTAGGAACAGCAATTCAACGTGTGCGGCCAGACGGGGATCGAGAGAAAGGGCGTGGGCTATTTCTAGCAGGACAGCGGTGTTAGCAGCTCCATCTGTAGCGCCGGGATCCACGGCCAAGCCTAGATTGAGAGAATCGAAGTGAGCAGCCACCAAGTAGAACGGCTTGGCGAGCGGTACTCCTTGATAACGTCCGATGAGGCTGGAGAAACGAATCTCTTGTCCGCCCGGAGCCTGTTCGGTAAAAGGTTGTTCGGTTACTCCCCATCCAGCAGTCACCAGGTTGCTCTTCAGATACCCGCGAACCTTATCCAGCGCCTCGCTACCGGCGATCCGATTGCCAAAGCCCAATATGGCTTGGGCAGCCGCCAGGGAACGTTCGCTATCGAAGTCCTTCCAGATTGTCTGGCGGCGAGGAGGGAGAGGTGGTGTCGGCGTCGCGACAGACTGATTTGCTGAAGGCTCTCCCGACCCGAGACTAACCGGCTTGCATGAAACCACCAGTATCAGCGTCAGGCCAACTAGCAACGGAGACAGAGATAAGCGAAATAGAGCCGCGCTACGGGATGCCATGAATGCTGACTTTAATGCGATGTAACTCCCAGGAGCGAGAGGATCCGCTCTAAGTCATCATTACCATAATACTGGATCTCGATTTTGCCCCGCTTGTCGTTGTGGTGAATCACCACGTGCGTGGCCAGCTTGTCTCTAAGCCGATTTTCGATTTGCGCCACTGCGTGATTGGTTGAGTTCTGTGCTGCAATCGGGCGGGCTCCGGTCTTTCCGGTTTTGGTTAGTCCACGCCGAGCTAAATGTTCGGCAACCAATTTCTCGGTTATGCGGACGGTGGCAGACTGGCGAATGATGACCTCCGCGATAGCGAGTTGTTCAGCCCGGTCCTCCAAACCCAATAAAACTTTGGCATGTCCGACACTCAATAGATCCTGTGAGACATAGCTTTGAATCTGGGGGTGCAGCTCCAACAATCTAAGAGAATTCGCGATTACCGATCGGCTTTTACTTACGCGAACCGCAATATCCTCTTGTCGCAGGGAGAATTCTTGGGCGAGGCGCCGATAAGCTTGGGCCTCTTCGATCGGGTTCAAGTCTTCGCGTTGGAGATTTTCAATCAACGCCATTTCCAAAACGTCACGATCAGAGGCATCTCGGATGATGACCGGCGCCTGGCTGAGTCCGAGTTGATTTGCGGCTCGCCAACGGCGTTCGCCGGCGATTAGTTCGCACTTCCCGTTAACGCGGCGGACAATGAGCGGCTGAATGATTCCGTGTTCTCGAATCGAGTCGACTAGCTCCTGTAACTGCTCGGCGGGGAATGCTTTTCTCGGTTGGAGCGGGCTCGGAACAATCTCGGCGAGTGGAACACGTTCGACGCGGTCTCCTGATTCAAGTGTGGGCGGTTTTGGTGTGTTGATCAGAGCACTAAGGCCCTTACCGAGAACTACCTTTGCCATAACCGAGTGGAAGCTACTGGACCTACCTTGGTAAAGCAAGGAGTTCGGGAGTTCAGGAGTTCAAGGAGTTCAAGGAGTTCAAGGAGTTCAAGGAGTTCAAGGAGTTCAAGACTGGCATCAATTCGAGCCGTGCAAGACAAAAGCGCCTTTTTTCATTCAAATTGGGACTAACCCTGCGCTACGTATCGCGGGCTCCTGAACTCCTGCAACTCCTTGAACTCCTTGAACTCCTTTCCTCTCAATGCTCTTAAAGAGCGTGACTATTTGGTCCGACCCAAAGGCGCGGCTGATCTTAACCGCTAATTTTTTACTGGTTGTCGGCGCGGGAATCACCTTTATGGCGGTCCCATGGTTGTTGATTCAACGAGCTAATGGGAACACCATTCTCGGATATAGCACCGCCGGCGTAACGCTTTTGGTTCTTTTTCTGTTGCCTTATTTCGGCAAAATTGTGGACCGGTACTCGAGGAAACGAGTGGTTCTGGTCTATCTCGGCTCAGCGGTGATCTTGGATGCGCTGGTCGTTGCGGTGATCCTAGTACAAGGCTCGACCGAAATCTGGGAACTTTTAACCGTATTTTGTTTTGGCTCACTGGGAGCGAGCGTTTATTACCCGGCGCAGTTTGCGCTTAGCCAAGAAGTGATTGCGCCAGAGCGCTACGAAAATCTCAGCGGCGCCGTCGAGATACAATGGCAGGCAGGTTCGATGTTGGCGGGCGCATTGGGGGCCTGGTTGATTGCCATCTGCCCGTTTTGGTGTGTTCTATGTATTGACGCCGCGGCGTACTTGTCTGCTTTCCTCATGATGTCCGGGCTGCACTACCAAAGATCCCAGGAACGATCGATGGCGCCGGCCTCTGCCTGGGCGATGTTGATTGAAGGTTTGCAGTATCTGCGCGGCCGGCCACGATTATCGGTGGTGATGTTGGCGAGTTTCTTGCCTTTTGTTGCTATCATGGTCGGGAATTTTATCGCGCCCATCTTTGTGCGGGAGGCGCTCCAACAAGGCCCGCAAACCTATGGCATCGGAGAAGTGAGTTACGCGTTTGGCGCGACCTTGGCGGGGTTTTCGATTCCGGCGATTAACGCGCGCATCGGTTTGGTCCCGACTTTGCTGTGCACCATTGCTGTCTACGGGGTAGCGGCATCCTTTAATCCGGTTGCACCGATCGCCATTGTCTTTTTCGTTTCATACGCGCTACAAGGCTGGGGCAATGCCGGTTCCCGAGTGGCGCGTACGATTCTGGTTCTAAAGACGGTGCCAAACAATGTCGTTGGCCGCGTGAACCTCTTCTATTCCGCGTTTGAGAGACTGTTGCGATCCACTGTCCTGGCTCTAGTGACGGTGATGCTACCGGCCTGGGGACCTGTCAATTCGTATTGGGTTCTTGCGGTTATCGCGGTAGTGGCTTGGATGATGGTGTGGAGCGGCCGCCATGTTCGTGCCTACGCCGTCGAGCCGGTTTCGGTTGGAGAATCCTGATGTTCACGCGATTGATATGGGTCATCGATGAGACGCCTCATCGGGCTGCTCTCAATATGGCGATCGACGAGGCGCTACTTTTGGGAGGCGGTGATTGCCCGCTCTTCCGCGCCTACCACTGGTTGCAGCGATCGGTGTCCATTGGGTACTTCAGCTCTTGGGAGCAGGCCAACGCGCTCTATCCGGATAGGGAAATTGTCCGACGTTGGACCGGCGGCGGCGTGGTAGAACACGGAGCAGATTTCACTTACTCGTTGTTGTTGCCGTCCGAAATTGGACCGGCTCCGAATCGAGATCTGTATCGGGAAACGCATGCGGCTATTGTACGGACCCTGACGGTGATGGGACGCACTCGCGCGGTTGCGGTTAAAGGTTCCGAAGCGCGAGCGGGGACAAATCTGGTTGCGGGTTGCTTCGAGAAATCCGTGGAAAACGATGTAGAAATTGACGGGATCAAAGTCGCGGGCGCGGCGATCCGGCGTTGGCGGACTGGGGTCATCCTTCAAGGGAGCGTTCAGCGAGTCTCGGTTGGCCCTGGGTTCGCGGCTGAGTTCGCGCAGACCTTGTCGCCAACTGTAGAGAAAAGGATGCTTTCGACCGTGACAACGTCGTTGGCCGAGCGTATCGCTAACGTGAAATACGGCACCGAGTCATGGACGCGCAGGTATTGAGCGCTTTTTATCGGAACCGGGGGCGTGGGCATGAATCCAATCTTTTTCCAGAACCGTTTATTTGCTGACATCCCGGTCGATGTTTTGGAGGCGACCCCGGTGTGCGAAAGGGTCTATGCGCCGGAGACGGTGATTTTCCGAGAAGGCGACCATGTCGACACGCTAATGCTGGTGGGTTCTGGGTTAGTTCAAATCTCAAAGGTTGGTCGGCAAGGGCATGAGGAAGTTCTTTCCTTGATCGAGGCTAACGATTTTTTTGGTGAGCTGGCATTATTGGATGGCGGACCGCGTTCAGCTAGCGCCATCGCTCTCAAGAATACGGCTATCGGCGAGATCGATCGCTCGGCATTTGATTTTTTGATGGAGAAAGCGCCCCGAGTTCTGCCGATTAATTTTACCCGAGTTACCGTCGAGAGGCTTCGATCGAGCAATTCGCGCTTTATTGAGCAGCTACTTCGGAGTGAACGGCTTACCGTTCTCGGGACAATGTTGAGCTCGATTGTTCACGATCTGAAGAATCCCTTGGCAGCGATTACATCATCCGTCAGTTATCTCGAGCAAAAAGCTCCGGATGCATTCACCAAGAGTGCAGCCCAGATCATTAAGAGCTCGGCGGATAGGGTAATTCTGCTGACCGAAGAATTATTGGATTTCGCCCGGGGTACCGCGCGGTTGCGTCCAACTTGGACGACGTCGGCCCGGTTGTTGGATCTGCTTGAGACAGAGATTTTGGAGCAGATCCGGCGCACGGCCATTTCTGTCGAGGTCGAGAATCGGACCAAAGAGTCGTTCTGGATCGATGAAATGCGGGTAACCCGGTGTTTGGCGAACGTTGTGAAGAACGCGCACGAAGCGATGCGGGACCGAGGCAAGTTACGGTTGGAATTTGAGGGTCGAGATAGCGGCTTACTCATTTCAGTTGCCGACTCGGGGCCAGGTATCCCGGAAGGAATTCGTGGCCAGGTCTTCGAGCCGTTTGTGACTTACGAGAAACGGACCGGAACGGGGCTTGGTTTGTCCATTGCGAAGTCGTGTGTGGATGGGCATGAAGGCAAGATCTCCTTCGAGACCCGGCCGGGAGTGGGTACGACTTTTTTTATTTGGTTACCCAAACAGAGCCAGAAATGGTTGGTGGGGAGTTTGGAGGAAGCCGCGAGGCGGTGAAAGATTTAAGCCTAGGCCGGCAGCCGCCGGATACGCGTCAACATAATGAACTGGCGCGACCGGCCCCTCACCGGGAGGGCGCGCGTCCTCGCGCGCCGCAAAGACGTTCTCGAAGCCAACGGTGTATTTTCGCCCCTTGATCGGAGAAGGTTCTCGGCTTCAGGAACAACGGATCGCGGGGACGCGATCCCTCCCAGCGCTGGGTCCGGCAGCCGCCAGGCAGTCGCCGGACTAGCTTAATTCTTTACCACGCTTCATCCCTACCGATCATCAAATCGTGGAAATACCGGGGTCGGTTCTCCTAAGCGATGCTCGGCCGGAAGTTTACCCCAGGCTGACTCCCGATAATCGGTGGCGTTCAATTGCTCCAGAATCTTCGATGCAGACTTTGGAATTACTGGTTCCATCAAGGCTGCAACCAGCCGTGAAGTCTCGGCTAAAGTGTAAAGGACATCGTGCAGGAGGTCGCTTTGCGCCGGATCCTTTGCCAGTTTCCAAGGCGCCTTCAACTCCACCAGACCGTTAGCCTGAGTAACCAGATCGGAAACCGCTTCTAACGCGGCATGGGGCTGGAATTGGACAAAGGCTTCGTGGTACCGATTCAGGACCGAGCTAGCAGTGGTCGCAATCGCTGCGAGCTCCGGATCGTTAGTGTTAGTCTTTTTCACCAATCCGGAATGATATCTCTGCACCATGTTGATGGTTCGGTTGACCAAGTTCCCAAGGCCGTTCGCCAGGTCGCTGTGGTAACGTATCAAAAGCCGTTCAACGCTGAAGTCGGCATCTTGGCCGGTGGCAATATCCCGCATCAAATAATACCGAAGCGCGTCTGCTCCGTATTGATCGGCAAGCAGAGACGGATCAACCACATTACCCACGCTTTTACTCATCTTAGCGCCTTCGACGCTCCAAAAGCCATGGACTGTCAAACGCGGCATTTGGTAGTCTGGAAATCCCATTGCGTGCAACATGATGGGCCAATAAATACCGTGGGCCGGCACCATGATATCTTTCCCGATGACGTGGGCCCGGCAGGGCCACAAATCGGCGAAGTCAGGAAGGTTGCTACCGGGATCGGCTTGATAGCCTGCAAAGGTTACATAATTGAGCAACGCATCGAACCAGACATAGGTCACATACTCGTGATCAAACGGGAACTCAATACCCCACGAGAGCCGTTCCTGTGGACGAGAGACGCAGAGATCGCCGCTTAGCCGGTCGATAGCATTCAGGAGTTCAACCTGGCGAAACGCGGGCGTTACAAAATCCGAGTGAGTGCGAACGAAGTTTTGCAGCCAGTCCTTATGTTTGGCTAAACGGAAATACCAGTTCTCCTCTTCAAGCAAAACGACCTCTCCCCATTCGGGTCCAAATTCGCCATCGGCGTTTCGCTCTTTATCCGTCAGGAACTGTTCTTGGCGGACACTGTAGTAGCCAGAATATTTCTCTTTGTAGAGTTCTCCTTTATCGTGGAGAGCTTGCAACACCTTCTGAACGGCGCGCTTATGCCGCGGATCGGTGGTAGCAGCCCAGCCGTCACGCTGGATATCCAGTTTCTCCCAAAGAGCCAGGAATTGTTCAGTGACGCGCTGAGCGAAATCCGCCGGAGCAATATTTTCTCGTTGGGCCGCCTGCTGCACCTTTTGGCCATGTTGATCGACTCCGATCAACAAGAACGAAGGACCCTGAGTTCGGCGATAACGGATAATCACATCGGCCAAGATTTTCTCATAGGCATGCCCGATGTGTGGCGCCGCGTTAGTATAGTCTATTGCCGTAGTAACGAAGTATTTCACCTGATTGAACTTACCCTAAAATTTCACAACAAGATCGCAAAGGTTACGAACCCAAATAATTCACAACAAGATCACGAAGGCCACAAAGGCAAAATAATTCACAGCAAGGCCGCAAAGGCCACAAAGAAGGAATAACCACAAAACAGCGCTCAGAACGCAGGAGAAAAGCAAACCTTTCGGCGGCCCATTGCTAATTCCTCACCCGAATTTTAAGGCCGATCTGAAGTATCTGGCTAACTGTTCGGTTTCTTTGCGGCCTTTGCGGCCTTGCTGTGAATTATTTTCTCGGTGTGACGTTCGCGATCTGGTTGGGCAAAATCATTCCTTTGTGTCTCGAACGATTTTTCCGCCCCAAGAAAGGATTCTGGCTTTGCCGCTGGCTGCTTCGGCTTCCTTGATTTGATGGTTCCGGACGTACAACAAAGACAGGCTTGACCAAGCTAATTGATCGTTTGGCCGGAGCTCGACTGCTTTGTTGCCAGCCTCGATCGCTTCCGGGTATTGACCATTCTTCATCAACGCCATTCCCAGAGCATGCCAGCCGTCGAAAAAGGTAGGTTCTATTTCGGTGCATTTCCGATACTTCTCGATCGCCGATGGCAGTTCGCCGATTGCCAAATCCCCATTGGCGTCATCGAAAAGGTCCGCCACACTCTCAGGGATTTCTTCCATGCAAGAATTCTCGCATGGAGCAGCAGGTTTGGCCACCCTTGGTAGCGGTTCGCCCTGCGAGGCGAACTCTGGGGAGCGGGCTGCCGAACCTGACCTTTTTTTTGCAATTGAATGCAACTGCGTCGTCTAACCGGCGGTGGTTTCTGATCTCACAAAATAGCACGACCGCAGAGACCTCTCTGTCATGGAAAAATCGGATCAGATCAAAGCGTCTCGCCCGGCGTTTATTTCATATGCTCACGAGGATCAAACCATGGCGGAGGCGGTTCGCGACGCCTTAGAGGCGGGCGGTATTCTTTGTTGGATTGCGCCGCGGGATGTAAAAGGTGGACGTCCGTATTCTGGTCAGATTACCCAGGCGATCCGGGAAGCTCAGGTGTTGGTCCTGATTTTGAGCAGTGCGTCGAATCGGTCGAAACACGTGCTGCGTGAAGTGGAACGCGCCGCCCATTGTCAGAACCATTTGTTGACCTTCCGGATTGAGCCAATTACGCCGGCTGATGATCTGGTTTACTTCTTAGGTGCAGACCATTGGGTGGACGGATTCCGGCCTTTGCCTCCTACTGAACATTTTCCGACTTTGCTAGAACATGTCCGAAGCTTGTTGCGATCAGCGGAAACCGCGCTTGAATCATCGGATCATTCGGATACACCGGCCTCCGAAACATTTGGTAGATTCCACATCTTGCGACATCCGGATGGCTCGCTTTTTCGACTCGGTAAGGGCGGGATGGGAGTCACCTATAAAGCGATTGATTCCCTGCTGAACCGGCCGGTAGCGCTGAAAGTGATTGCTGCCGAGTTGTTACGGAGTCCGCAAGCGAAGAACCGATTTCTGCGCGAGGCGCAATCGGCGGCTCTAATCCAGCATCCGCACGTGGCGACGATTTTCGATTTTGGTGAAGAAGGTGACGCCTATTTCTACGTCATGGAGTTTGTCGAGGGGGAAGACCTCGAGCGCTACGTCAGCCGGCAAGGCCCGCTCTTACCCGCCGCAGCGCTCCGGGTGGCGCTGCAGGTTGCCCAAGCTCTCGAAGCGGCCCAGGCCCGAAAAGTGATTCATCGGGACATTAAACCGGCCAACATCATGGCGGTTAGTAACCGGGCTGGTGCTCTAGACGTAAAACTGATTGATTTCGGCTTAGCTAAAGGTGCTGGCACGGAATCTCTCGATGCCGCGCGAATCACCCGCACCCAAGATTTCGTCGGTAGTCCGGCTTTTGCTAGCCCCGAACAATGCGAGACCAAGAAGCTGGATATCCGTTCCGATATCTATTCGCTCGGAGTTACCCTCTGGTACCTCTTGACTGGCAAACGACCCTTCTCCGGTTCGGTAGGGGAGGTCATTATCGCGCAGGCGGTGAAACCGCCGCCTTTCGAACAACTAGTTCAAACACCCGAGCCGGTGATCGCGCTGCTTCGGCGGATGCTGGAGAAGAAGCCTGAGGACCGGTTCCAGACTCCCGAAGAACTGCAGGAAGCCATCGAGAAAGCAGCTGCCCAAATTTCTGCTGACTTCGATGCCGTAGCTCAGCCAATCGTACCGGAGCCGGCGGATCAGCTAACGTCCGCCGAGCCGATTGGACAAGCTCAAGATCAACCCGTTCGACAGGCTCAGGATGAAGATAAACTGCCTGTGCAGGCGCCGGATTCCCACCTTTTGGACGATTATCTGGAGGTCGAGGTCGGAGCGCTGGTGGCAAACCGCTACCGATTGGTTGCTGAAGAACGCGAAGGAAACGGTGGCCGCCTCTTTCGGGCACAGGATGAACCGGCTAAACCTGGGCAACCCTCTGCCGTAGCCCTGAAGTTGTTGCACCCCGGCATCACCGGCGATCCCACGCTCTTGAATTTGTTGGAAAGCGAAATCGATGTAATTCACCAAGCGACGCATCCTCAGCTGGTACGATACTACGCGCTGGAGCGAACCGGCCCGTGTCTGATCCGGGAATGGGTTCACGGGTTTCTCGTGTATGATTTGCTGCGGTGGCGCCGAGCGTTGAATGCCGCCGAGTTGAGCCTGTTGATCGATCGGTTAGCCGCCACTTTGGATTTTGTTGCCGGTAAAGGATTAGGGCTGGTCGATGTGAGTGTGCGCAAGCTGTTGATCGAGTGCCCGCCTAGTGTCCGAGAGTTCGAATCCTTGGCCAAAGGGGATGCCCGGGGTTGGGCCGAGTGCACTCTGAAGCTGAATCCGCTGAGCCTGGCACCACTCCTTTACCGGAGTCGAAACGGTTGGGATCGCCAAACCATCGTCCCGGCGAGTCGCGTATTATCAGTAACTCAGGCGGAGACCGGGATTCGCGGAGCAAAAGCGGTGAGGTTGTATGGAAGGTTGATTTATGAGCTACTAAGTGGCAGGGCACCTACTCGTAACGGCGGCTCCAGCGAGTTCAAGCCGTTGCCGGAGCTGAGCCAAACCGGTAATGATGTACTCCGCAGAGCGTGCGCTCTGGACAATCCAACTTTCCGAATCTGTCAGGAATTTTGGGATGCACTCAAGATGGAACTCGTCGTGCGAACGCAGAGATCGGCGCTAGCGCCGCCGCCGCTGCCGGCTGCGAAGGTACCTGCTTCCGATCGTACTCCATCGCCTGCGCCTGTGCGGCTTCCAACACCTAGCTCCATTATCCCGCCCGAACCGCCGCGGAAAAGATTCCCGTGGCTACCCGTGGGCAGCGCTCTCGCGGCAGGAGCATTGATTATGGGATTGGGGATTGTTCTCGTGACCTGGCCATGGAACCGTCCGAATCCCACTCCAACGCCCACCCCGGTTTATCGGAAGCAGACCCGTCTGGCTGTGCCGGACCAATACGCGACGATCCAACGGGCCATCGATGCGGCGAATTCCGGCGATGTGGTTTACATCAAACGCGGTACTTACAATGAGACCTTGACCTTCAAGGAAGGGATCGAGTTGGCTGGAGAAGATCGCGATACCACGATTGTCCGCTTTGCTACCCCGCCGACTGCTTTCTACCAGAAAGGTGGTCCGCCTCAATCACCGTTAGTAGTTAGCCATTGTCAGAGCGGTACGGTCCGGGACATCACATTTCAGGAAACTGCAACCGACAGCCGGCACCTGGGCAGTCCCGATTACGCCTGGCTTGCCCAAGCGATTGTGATCGAGGCGTCTTCTATTAATGTCAAAAATTGCGTAGCAACTAGCAAGGCCGGTGACGGAATTTACGCCGGCGGCTCTGGCTTCGGTAACAGTTCCAAACTGCTGCTTGACGGGAATCTCTGCGTCTCGAATCGAGGTAGTGGAATCTACCTTAGCAATGGTAACGCTGCCAACCTCACGCACAATGTCTGTAAAGATAACAATGAGACCGGCATTTACTGCTCTGCCGACGGTTCAGTGGTCACCGAGAATATTTGCGAAAATAATCGCGACAGCGGCATTCGGGTCGCGGCTGCGATTCAGGTCATTCAGAACACCTGCCGGCGAAACGGAAATGATGGTATTTACATTCTTTATTTCGGTAGCATAGCCGCGTCTATCAAAGAAAACCTTTGCGAGAGCAACCTGCAGGCCGGGATCCACATTGAAATGGGCAATCCGGAATTAAGTGCGAATCGTTTGCAGAAGAATCATTTTTACGGGTTGACCTATCACTCTGGGTCAAAGCCCAAGATTCAAGCGCCTCAAATTTTTGAGGGCAATAGTAGAGGAGAGGTGAACCCGGATTTATAAGCGTTGACTCTGTTTTCCGTAGCAGGCAGTTGCAACCCGCGAGATCCCACTTAGCCCAAGATTGAGCGAAGCGGATAACTAGCTCCGTAGGAGCGGCATCGAAGAACGCGATTCCAACGGCAAGCAACGATCTCAATTAGATGTCGCTCCTACGGAGCTGATCCCGTTCTCTTGAACCGCCAGCTATAAAGATCTGGCTCCTACGGAGCCGTTTTTCAACAGTCTTCCGGAAAACTAACTGCTCTGATACCTCGCCAACGGCGAGCCGCCGGCTTTCTGCAGTGCCACGCTCAACCATTCTTTGAACACTAGGCCGCCGTAATACTGCTCGATCGCGCTCGAATTTGTCTTTTTGTACTCAGCAAACTTGGCGTCATCAATCGGCTCTCTACTGAGCAAATGGACGAATACGCTGTCTTGCCCCTGCGATAGAATGTCTGATGTGTCGTCTGGAGATAATTCCAAATTGTTCTCGCTGATCAGCTTCGCGATCGCCTCTTGTTGACCAGCATCGGTTAGACTGAAGGCGGGCGGGGTTTCAGGCGTAACTCCGGCTTTCTTGGCGGCATCTAAGAAAGTAGCGCCACCCTTCATCTCTTTCAGAATGTCGGCATGCACAGCGTCAGCTTTCATTACCGCGACCACTTGACCGCGCACATCTGCCAACGGCGCTGCGTGGACCGGGTCGACTTCCACTAACTTCGCAACGTAGAAACCGTCGGCACCTTGAATTACATCGGTTACGGGTTGTTCCTTACTCAAATTGTTGGCTGCCGTCACCAGACCGCTCTCTTTGGCGATCAAAGGATCCGGGTCGTTATTGGTGAACATGCCGGTTTGTTCAACCTTCAGATCTTTTTCTTTAGCCTTATTATCGAAGTCGTTCGGGTGTTCGGAAACGTCTTGTTGAAAGGCCTCCGCGTTGTCCGCGAGCGATTTCAGCACAGTTTGCTTTTCTTTGTCTGCCAGCTTCTTCTGATTGTCGCTCAGGGTGAACCCGATGAATTCAATTTTTCGCTTTTCCGGTAATTCATAGCGGTACTGGTGATCCTGATAATAGGAGTTCACCGCGGCGTCGGAGAAATCATGATTTTCTTTGTAGTCGGCGGCTTTGAACGACAGCACGGCAAGATCCATCTTCGACTGGCCAAGTTCATAATCGTGCCGCAACATTGACTCTGGGATCGGAGATGAAGCCGTAACCAGCCGGTACACATCTTGGACCCGAATATTGTCCGCCACCACGTTGTCGATTTCCGCGGGGGTGAAACCTCTCATGCTCGCGATCACCGTGAATTTTCGATACTTCTCCTGGTCAAAATGACCATCGGTCTGGAAAGGGGTCAGATTTTTTTCGGCATTCCGAATCTCGTCATCGGACGGCTCAACGTGCAAGGCTTTGGCTTCGTCCCTGAGCAAAAGCAGGTTCCAAGCGAATCCGAGAGTCTCCTCGTCCCTGGTACGAGCTTCGTTCTGGCTCGGCATTAGATGTCGCACGAAATCGATGAGACCAAGCGCGTAGGCCAGATCCGGCACGTTGTTCAGCTTCTGTACGTCCTCGAGGGAAATAGATCGACCATTGATCGTCCCGATCGCGGATTGGGGACCGCCTCGCATCCGGCTCGAAGGGTTGAGAAAGACAATAAAGGTTATGATGGTGACGATCGTGATGATAATCAACAGGGAGCGTTGCCGTTTACGAAGCGTGTCGAGCATAAATCAGTAATCAGTAATCGGTAATCAGTAATCAGTGGGGGTAATCTTTGTCACGAACCATTTCTGCGAACAATTCACTAAACGTATCAGTGTCGAGAAGGCCATACAGCAATCCAGCACTCCGGTCGCGATGCTTCCGATGGTTGAGCGATGCCCTGGTAATAGAAAAATACTGATTAGTGACTCACTGATTACTGATTACTTGGGTGTCAGGGGTTAACTGAGCAGCCCTGCTCCGAACCCCGGGAAGATGCCAAAGAGGAAAATGAGAATAACGAGTGCTCCAATCGTAATGGTGGAAAGCAGGCTGACGGGAATGGCGGTTGGCGTTCCGGTGGTCGTTTGCCAATACATCGCTCGCACGACCTTCAGATAATAGTAGAAGCCGCAACCGACGGTGATAACGGCGAGTAGGATGAGCAGAAATTGTTGCGATTCGAAGGCCACTTTAAAAACGAGGAATTTTCCTAGGAACCCAGCGGTGAGCGGGACCCCGGCCAGAGACATCATCGCGATTAGCAGGCTAAAGGCTAGGAAAGGCGAGCGTTTACTAAGGCCGTTGAAATGAGTGATATCGTCGCCCTCCGAATTCTTAGCCACAATAATCAAGATGATGAAGGAGAGCAGTGTCATCAGTAGATAAGCGGCCAGGTAAACCACCACGGCGAGACCGGCATCGAAAGCACCAAAACTGGCGACTGCCATCAGAAGGTAACCGGCGTGCCCGATACTGGAGTAAGCTAATAGCCGCTTGAAATTGGTTTGGGGTAGAGCGGCTAGATTTCCGTAAACCAAAGTGGCGGCTGCCAGCAACACAATGGCGAATGACAGCTTAGCCTCGATCGCCGGCAGAGTTTGAAAAGCTTCGAGTACCCTTAGTAAAACGATAAATCCGGAGGCTTTCGACCCGACGGACAAGAAAGCGGTGATTGGCGTTGGCGCTCCCTGATACACGTCCGGCACCCAGAACTGAAAAGGCGCCGCGGCTACCTTAAAGCCGAGACCGACGAGCACCAGCAGCGCGCCGAAGAGAAGTCCGGTTTGATCCGAGGCAGGAATTGACGGCAGCACTTTAGCGATGCTAGCCAAATTCGTGTTCTGAGTTACCCCGTAGATCCAGGTGATTCCGTAAACGAAGAACCCGGTAGATAACGCGCCCAGGATCAAATACTTGGCGCCCGCCTCCAATGATGCTGGATTACGCCGGGTAAATGCGACCAGGGTATAAAAAGAGACGGTGACCAATTCCAGGGAGATAAAGATAAGAACAAAATCCGTGGCCGAAGCCATCCACATCATGCCGGCACAAGTCAGAATCGGGAGAGAGTAGAATTCGCCAATACCAGCCTGGGGAGTGATCCCGTGAACAAATTTTCTGACGGTGTCCGAATAATCGATCGACATGATCAACACGATGATGGTGGTGAACAAGGCGAACTTTTTGAAGAAGAGAGCGGCTTTATCTTGGGTGTAACCGGCAACCGCCGTGGAGGGAAAGCTCCCGAACTGGAGCAGCAGAAAAACGAACGCCAACCCGACGATACCGACTATCGCGAGGACATTGCGATTGAGACGGCCGGCGAACGACTCTGCTAATAGCAAACCGAGGCCTAAAGCCAAAACGATCAGTTCAACGAGTATCGGAGACATAAAGTCATTTCCAAAACAGGGCCATACCTGGTTCGATCTTTTGCAGGACGGTCTGCGGGGCAAAACCGAAGAAGAGCAAACCGGCGAGAAGCAATAGAACCGGCCAACCCAAGCCCAGGGTAACATCTTTTACGTTGGCCCACCGATTGGGCCGTTCGCCGAAAAAGATGCTGCGATAAGCACGTAGCATATAAACCGAGGAGATGACCAGACCCCAGAGGGCGCAGACCGTTGCAATCTGATAGCCATTGAACGCAGCGCCGGGGGTGGCGGTTTTGAATGCGCCGAAAAAGACCAGAAGCTCCGAAGGAAAATTCGCAAAGCCGGGTAGGCCAATGGAGGCGTACAAGGCCAACCCAAACAGGAAACTCAGTAAAGGCATCGACTTGGCTAGACCTCCCAAGTCGCGATAATCGAGCGTTCCGGTTTGTTTGCGCAGTTCACCGGAAATAGCGAACAAAGCAGCAATGGACAAACCGTGGGCGAGCATCAAAAGGGCGGCTCCATCGACGCCGATTAGGTTGGTGGTGGCCAGTCCCAGGAAAATGTAGCCCATGTGCATCACGCTCGAGTACCCCAGGGTCAGGTCGAGCTGTTTCTGGGAAATGGTAGCAAGCCCGACGAACAAGACGTTACCAACCAGCAGTGCCAAAAGTAGCCACGACCAATAACGAGCGGCTTCCGGCATCAACGGAAGAGCAACGCGGAGAAGGCCGTACAAGCCGAATTTCTTTAACACGCCCGCGTGCAGCATGGCTACGGGCGCCGGAGCGGCCGCATAAGCCTGGGGAGCCCAGGTGTGAAATGGGAACAAAGAAACCAAAGTGCCGAAGCCGAAAAGGAGGAGTAAAAAGATCCAATTAGCGCCCGGCCCGGCGAAAACCCCGTGGGCAGCCATGGCTTGCAGCTTAGCGATATCGAACGTCCGGTCCGTCTCCGGAACCAAAAGATAAACACCGATCAATCCAACTAGCAGGATAATGCTCCCCACCGATAGATAGATCGTAACTTTCCAGGCCGCCGCCTGCCGGTTTCCAGTTCCCCAGATTCCGATCATCAGGAAGGTCGGGATCAGGGCCATCTCGTGGAAGGCATAAAAGAAGAAGAGATCTAGAGAAGCAAAAGCACCGGCAGCACCCGCCGCAATTGCCATTAGGCAGGCCATATATCGATGCAGATTCTCTTCGGTTCTAGGAGACATCCACGCCGCTGCCAGGGCGACTAAGGACGTGAGGAACAGCATCGTGACATTTAGTCCATCGACGCCGACGTAAAACTTCAGGTCCCAAGCCGGGACCAGAGGCAACGAGGAAACGAACTGGTAGCCGCCAGTCGTATGATCGTAGCCTAAGAAAAGAATCAGTGAGGAAATTAGCCCAACAACGGCGCCAGTGATCGCGGTCTTTCGCGGCGCAAATCCACATATGATCAGGATAGCGGCGACTAACGGTCCCAGATAGGTGAGATGGACTAGTACATTCATGTAGCGAAAAGGATCAGGTAAAGGAGAAGCACCACCCCGAAACCGAAAAGAAAGGCGTAGGCTTGCAGGTTACCAATTTGCAGAAAACGAAGGGCGAATCCGAAACCCCAGGTAGTCCCTCCTAAGCCGCGCACCAGTCCGCCGTCGATAACCCATCGATCGACGAAAGCCGCAATTCCCGCCAGCGCGTCTTGGGTCCATTTGACGAGGACGGAGTAGAATTGGTCGATATAGAACCGGTTGGCGAACAAGGGAATGTTCACGGGATCGCTGTTCTTGCCGCGATAAAGAGCTAAGCCGGCCAGAATTCCGGCAATGAAAACCGCCAGAGAAACGACGATCGAAATGATCGAAGGTTCCGAGCTCTCAACCTCAGAGAAGAAGAAATGCGAAACCGGCGGCAAGCCGGCGATGACGCTGGGAATTGCCAGCAGAAGCAGCGGAACCGCCATTACCGGAGGCGACTCATGGGCGTGCATGGCAGTTTCCGAACGAGGCTTGCCTAAAAACGCCACCACGAACAGGCGCGCCATATAAAAAGCGGTGAAGAAATTGATCACCGAGATAACGAGACCCGCTACCAAGTTGTTTTCGAAGGCGGCGGCAACGATACCGTCTTTACTCCAGAAACCGGCGAGGGGAGGACATCCGGACAAGGCCAGGGTTCCAATCAGAAAAGTCCAAAACGTCAGCGGCATTTTCTTCTGCAGTCCGCCCATCTGCCAAATGTTCTGTTCATTGTGCAGTGAGTGAATCACCGAACCAGCGCCGAGGAAGAGCAGGGCTTTGAAGAAGGCGTGCGTGAACAGATGGAAAAGCGCAGCAACCGGGACTCCCAAACCGACAGCGGACACCATCAACCCCAACTGAGACAGGGTGGAATAAGCCAGAATCCGTTTGATATCGGACTGTTGGGTGGCCATCAATGCCGCTAGCAAAGAGGTAAGCAGTGCGATCCACAAGACGACGGCTAGAGCGGCAGCGGAGCCGGCAAAAAGGAAGTAAACCCGCGCCAGCATGTAGACACCCGCTGCCACCATGGTAGCCGCGTGAATCAAGGCGGAGACTGGTGTCGGGCCTTCCATCGCGTCCGGTAGCCAGACGTGCAACGGGAATTGAGCGGATTTACCGACAGCACCGCAAAAGATCATGAGAGCAGCGATGGTGGAATAGGTGGCTCCTAAGCCTAGGGTGGCCCACTTTGAAGACAGCTCACCGAACATCACCGAACCCGAGGCGGACCAGACCATCAAAATGCCGATCATGAAGCCGAAGTCGCCGATACGATTGACGATAAAAGCTTTATTGGCTGCGTCTGCCGCGGAAGGTCGGTCGAACCAATGGCCAATCAAGATGTAGGAGCTTACCCCGACCAGCTCCCAGAAGATGAACATCATGATGAAGTTATTGGCCAAGACGATGCCGAGCATCGAAAACATGAAGAGTGATAGTCCGGCAAAATACCGGGATCGACCTCGGTCATCCTGCATGTAGCCGATCGAATAGATGTGGATCAACAGACCGACTCCTGTGACCACGAGCAGCATCATCTTGCTGAACCCATCAATCAGGTAGCCGATCCGAACTTGAAAAACCCCGAGATCGATCCAGTTAAAACTGACATCCTGATCAGAGCCGCCAAATACCGCCAGACTGAAGAAAAATGAGACGGCGACCGCCGCTACCGACAGGTAGGAACTGATTTTCTTAAAAGGCTGAATTGCGATCGCAATGGCAGCCGCAGCGACCAAGGGAGCGAAAAGAATAATCCAGGGAGCGGGGTTCATTCGTCAGAATTTCAGCGAATTGAGATCCTCAATGTGGGTGGTCTGTTTGGCTCGGAAAAGGGCGACGATCACCGCCAATCCGACGGCGACCTCGGCCGCTGCCACCGTGATGATAAAGAAAACTAACACCTGCGCGTTGTAATCCGGCAACCCGGCCCGGACATGAAAACGCGAAAAACCAACTAACGACAAATTGGCGGCGTTGAGCATTAACTCCAACGCCATAAAAATGATGATGATGTTCCGTCTTAGCAGGACTCCGGCGAATCCGACAGTAAACAGGAGGCCGCTAGCCAGCAGATAATCATTCAGGGTGGCCATATTTCATTCGGGTGTGTTCGCAGCCTGTCCGACGAAGCCCAGGCTCATTCGTTTGATATGGTTTACTTTTTGCGAAGTCGGATCCATTCGCGTCTATTTCAATTCTCGCTTACTGAGCAGCACAGCGCCGACGGTAGCGACAACTATCAATGCGCCGATCATCTGTAGGGGCAGCTTGTATAGCTGGAAAAGCGCCATCCCCACCTGCCAGGTATCACCATGCTCTGCGTTTTGGATCGCCGGAAAGACGGCATTACCGCCGCCAAATCCGTAAGAGACATCGAAGAGCACCTTAACAAACAGGAGTATCACAACAATGCCGCCAAACATCGCGATCAGATTGAAGTGACGCCGCTGCTCGGCTTTCAGGTCGAGCAACATGATAATGAAAAGGAACAGGACCATGACGGCCCCGGCGTAGACCAGGATCTGGATGACGCCGAGGAAAAACGCGTCCAAAGAAATATACAGAGCGGCTAGCGCGAGAAAGCACACCACCAAACTTAAGGCGCTGGCCACCGGGCTACGGTGAACCACCACCATCACGCCGAAGAACAGCATGATCAAAACGAAGGTCCAAAAAAGTGCGGCGGGCATCGGTCTATTTTTTTTCGTTCCACTTGAAGACTAAGCCGGTCATGACTCCGCCGAGCTCGTAGAGCTGTTCCTTCTTATGGACCATCTCGGCGCGGCTAAGCCCGGTGATGGCATAGTCTTTCCGCAAGAAAATCGCTTGTTCCGGACAGACCTCCTCACAGAGACCGCAGTAGATGCAGCGGATCATGTCGATCTCAAATTCTTGAGGAAACTTTTCGACCTTACGCCAGCGATCGCCCTCCGGGATCTCGCCGGGCTTGATGGTAATCGCCCGGGGCGGACAAATAAACTCACAGAGCTGGCAGGCTACACAACGCTCGCGTCCGTGTTCGTCCTTAACCAAGGTGGGAGCTCCTCGATAATGTTCCGGTAAATGCGTATCCCAACGTTCTTCCGGATACTGCATAGTGACCTTGGTCTTTCCGGTGAGAACCTTGAGGAAGTGACTAATGGTGATCTTAAGTCCGGCCAAAACGGCCGGCACATAAAGCCTCTCACTAAAGGATAATTTAGGACGAGCAACAGTGTAAGTCATAAGCAGCGCGTTTATTTGGGCGCGAACGCCAGGATGAATGCGACTAGCAGGATATTCACTAACGCGATTTCGAAGAAGAAGTACCAGCCCAACCGCATCAGTTGGTCATAACGGAATCGAGGAAGGGTCCAGCGGACCCAAATGAAGAAAAAGAGCAAGATCGCGACCTTAAAGAAGAAGGCTACGATGTGAAGAAAGCCTAACAATGCTCCCCACAAAAAAGGAAGCTGTTGCGGGTCAGTGGGCAGGAAGGGGATATGCCAAGCGCCAAAAAACAGAGTAACAATTACCGCGCTCCCCGTAATCATCGCCGCATACTCGCCGAGGAAGAACAGAGCGAACTTCATTGAGGAGTATTCGGTGTGGTAACCACCGACTAACTCGGTCTCCGACTCGGGCAAATCAAACGGCAGCCGGTTGGTCTCAGCGAACATCGACACCACGAACACAACAAAGGAGATAAACAGCGGAACCCAAAGCAGGAGCTTGAAGAGAGCGTTTACGCTGAAAATCGAGCTGGCCAGGAGCCCGAAATCGATACCAGTGAACGAGAGTCCTTTCAGCCAGATCGGTGAGATCAGCCAGCCGTTCTCGATCTGGTACTTCACGATCGCAGGCAGGTTCAAGGTGCCGCAGATCAAGAAAATTGGGATAACGGAGAGGCCGAGCGACAGCTCATATGAGATCATCTGTGAAGTCGACCGGATACCGCCAAGGAATGGGTATTTTGAATTCGAAGACCAGCCAGCCAGGACGATACCGTAGACGCCGAGGGACGAAACTGCGAATACCCACAGAACCCCGATATCCACGTTGGCCACAACCATCGGCTGGCCGAACCAGTTGCTGCCGAAGGGAATTACCGCGAGCGCCATCAGCGATGGCGCCATGGCGCAGGCGGGCGCCAGCCAATAGTAAAACTTGTTAACACTAGCGGGAGTAAAATCTTCCTTCAGCAACAACTTCACGGCGTCTGCGATCGGTTGCCACAACCCCATTGGACCAACCCGATTTGGCCCTACGCGATCCTGAATCATCGCGCTCACGCGGCGTTCGGCATAAACCGTGTAGGAGACCATGGGGAGAATGATCGCGAAGACCAACCCCACGCCCTTAACTAGAGCCATTAGCAGCGCAAAGAGAATTTCCGACATAGTGTTAGGCCGACGCGGTTACCGGTTCGGTCAAACCCACTCCCTCCAACTTTACTCCCAGGTCACCAATCTTGCTCAAGCTCATCCCTGAAAGCTGTGAAACGCTCTCGGCTAGCTGTTTGAAGACGTCCTCGATCAGGTAGACGCCATTTGCGCCCGTTAATTGCTGGATGAGGTCTCGCAATATTTCCCAATCTTCCCGGGCGTTGCCAGGGGATTGAATTGCTCGGTTTAATCGTTGGAGCCGGCCCTTAACGTTGATCATCGATCCACGCTTTTCCGCGAAGGAAGCCGATGGCAAAAGCGTAGTCGCACGTTTGGTAGTTTCATTCGGCAAAATATCCATCACGATGAGCGCTCCCAGCTTTTCCAGATCGGTTGCCTGGAAGCCGGCAGCGGTTAGGTCCTCCTGAAGCGCTACGACGGCTTTAATGTGGCCTTGCCTGACCCCGTCAACGATTGGTTGAAGCTTAGCTCCGGGTTGATCCGAGCAAAGACCTAGAAGCTGGGCGCCGATGGTATTGGGGTTACGGATGGAATTGAGCAGAAGGTCGTCCGCGGGCCCCGTTCTGGGCACAATGTCATAATTGGGCGTCTTAACGGAATCGACCAACTTCTTGGCAAACCAAAGCTCTTCGTTGGTCATCCGCCCGGAAGCGATAACCGCAATCTCGGTTGGTTGGAATCGCTTCAGATCTTCTGCCGCCCGGGAGATTGCGCCAATCCAAGTGGCGGTCTCCAGCGTGGATAAGTGCCGGATCTGGGGCTCGGTCAGACGTTCGGCTGAATTGACAAAATGAAAATTCAGACGGCCGTAGTCGCACATCCAAGCCGAGTTCACGTGGTTGTTCTCGCGCGGAGTTTGGCGATAGATAACGTTTTGCCGGCTGCCGACGAGTGTGTTGCAACCAGTGGCACAGCTGGTGCAGATGCTTTTGGTCTCCCTAAGGAACCAGACCCGCATCTTGAATCTGAAATCGGTGCTGGTGAGCGCGCCGACCGGACAAATATCGACGGTGTTGAGCGAATAATTACTGTCCAGCGCGCGTCCGGGATAAGCCGTCAAATAGGAATGGCTGCCGCGGCTGGCGAAACCCAACACATCGTCGTGAGCCACTTCTTTCATGAAGCGGATACATCGGGAACACAGGATGCAACGTTCATCATCCAAGGTCACCCGCGGACCAAGATGGACGTGCTTTGGCTTCTTGACCTTTTCTTCCCGGAATCGTGAGCCCCCGGTGCCATACTGAACGCTGAATTCCTGTAGCTCGCATTCGCCCGCTTGGTCGCAGATCGGACAATCCAGCGGATGATTAATCAAAAGAAACTCCATTACGCCGTGTCGACACTCCTGTACGAGCGGCGAGTCGGTTTTTACACCCATTCCTTCGGCGATATCTTGAGCACAGGAAATTTGTGGCCGTGGCATCCAGTTAATCACCGGTTTACCGTCCGGTCCGAGCTCTGGTTTGCGGTCCGGGCCCATCCTTGGCATACCCATCTCAATTAGACACATCCGGCAGTTACCCGGAGAACTCAGTTTGGGATGGTAACAATATCGGGGAACGAATTTTCCTGCTTGAGCACAAGCTTCGATAACGCGTGTTCCCTTGGGGAACTGGTGCCAGACGCCGTCGATCTGTACGTTGAGAAGTGGTACTGGTTCACTCATAACCCGGTAGAATGCATACTTGGAAGGCCGTCTTTATGCTCCGTAGGAGCAGAATCTTTAGAGCTGTCGCTCCGCTTTTCCCCGTTCTTAGAAGCATAGGCCACGAAATCGTCGCGGAATTTCGCGATAAAGCTTTGCGTGGGCCAGGCGCAAGCTTCACCAAAAGCACATATGGTTCGCCCGGCGATATTATCGGCTACCGACTTCAAAGTGTCGGTATCGCCCTCGGCGCCTGCCCCATCAAGCAAACGAGAAGTAATCTTCTGCATCCAAAGCGATCCTTCCCGGCACGGCGTGCATTGGCCGCAACTTTCGTGGGCGTAAAATTCATTGATGTTGTTCAGGGCCCAGACCATGTCGCGGGAATCATCCATCACAATGACTCCTCCGGATCCGGCCATCGATCCGACTGCCGCCAAGCTGTCGAAGTCGATCCGGATGTCGTCCACCCCGATCTCTTCTTCAACGGTGGTTCCATCCGGTTGCTTGGTCTTGATCTTGTAACGGTCGTCTGCCCGCAACACTTTGGCGGAGCTGCCCCCCGGGATGATGGCTTTCAGTTTGCGACCGGGACGAAGTCCGCCACAAATGTCGTAGATGAGCTCGCCCATGGTGAGGCCGCCGGTTTCGAACTCGTAGTAGCCTGGCTTTTGGACATCTCCGCTCACGCAAAGCAACCGGGTGCCGGTGTTATTCGGCCGCCCAATCTTTGCGTACTCGGCGCCGCCCATCTTAACGATGTGCTTAACGTCGCATAGCGTCTCGACGTTATTGACGATCGTCGGTGACATATACAACCCGAGAGCAGCCGGGAAGTACGGCGGTTTGATCCGGGGATAAGGCCGTTTCCCTTCCAGTGATTCGATCAATCCGGTTTCTTCACCACAAATGTAAGCGCCGGCTCCGCGGTGCACGTAAATCTCCAGGTCAAACCCGGTTCCGCCGACATTCTTCCCAATGAACCCGTGCTCTTTTGCTTCTTGAATCGCGCGCTCCAGGATCTTGGCGCCTAACGGGAACTCGCCCCGGATATAAATGTAAGCGAGTCGAGCATTCACCGCGTAACAAGAGATAATCATCCCTTCCAGAAGCTGATGCGGATCCTGGTGGATAATGTACCGGTCCTTGAAGGTGCCGGGTTCAGACTCGTCGGCGTTGCAAATGAGGTAGATCGGTTTCGTTTCGCCCGGACGAATGAATCCCCATTTTGCTCCGCAAGGGAACCCCGCGCCGCCGCGTCCGCGAACCCCCGAGGCTTTCACCTCGCTAACGATCTCTTGTGGCTGCATCGTAAGAGCTTTCTTTAGCTCTTCATAGCCGCCGTCCTTCAGGTAACAGTCGATATCTGTGGTCCAACCTTCGCGATCGATGTTTTTAAAAACGATTCGCCTTTCGCGAGGGTGGGGAGTGCGAACGATGGCTGGCATATCACTGATATTTCTTTAGTAATTCAGGGACACTGTCCTCAGAGACTGCTTCGTAAAAGTCGTCATTGATCATGCAGACCGGGCCCGTCCCGCAGCTGGCCAGGCATTCGACAAATTCGATGCTGTATTTTCCGTCCGCGCCCTTAAGCAGATGGGCGTGATGTTTGCCGGCCGGTTTCTCGATATTGGCCTGCTTACAAAACGTGTCCAGCAAAGAGTAACTCCCAGCCATGGCACAGGATAAAGTCCGGCAAACTCGGATGTGATGTTTCCCGGGTGGGCTTTGCCGGAACATCGGATAGAAGGTGACCAATTCGAGAATATTAATCGGCTCTAACTCCAGCTTGGCTGCTACCCAGGTGATCGCTTCGTCACTCACATAGCCGAAGTGCTCTTGTAACAGGTGGAGCAAAGGAAGCGTAGCGCTTCGTTTTGAAACCGGGTAATGAGTAATCACTTCATCGATGCGATCTGCTAACTCCTGCGGAATTTCCATGCCTAGTGTTCTTTCAAAAGATCCGGTTCACGAACCAGATGACCATTAAAAAACTGAAGAGCGATCTTCTCTCCATTCTGCACATAGTAGTAAGTGATCAACCCTGCATATCTTTTTTCACCGTCGCCATCATCGTCTTTCCGATCTGTCGAGTCCGGTTGCCCGAGGATCGTCTCCACCTCCTTCGGGCTCATGTTCTTTTTTACCTGCAAGAGGTTGCGGTTCGCAATTTCTCGCTTACAACCTCCGACTAGTAGCGCCGCGCATAACCCGACGATGAGGTACGCGGTTCGCATATACCTAGCGATCACATTCGCCCATCACAAAATCAAGACTGCCTAAAATCGCTACCACGTCAGACATCATGTGACCTGGCAAAATCTTTGGCAGGACGCTCAGGTTCACGAAAGAAGGAGCCCTGATCTTTAGCCGGTAAGGAACACCTCCCCCTTTACTGTTAATATAAAAGCCCAACTCCCCTTTCGGATTTTCGGCCCCGAAATACACCTCGCCGACCGGCGCATCAATGCCTTCGGTATGAATGATGAAATGGTGGATTAACTCCTCCATTTTCATCAGCACTTCGGGCTTATGCGGCGGGACATTCTTCGGATCATTGACGGCAATAGGGCCTTCCGGCAAACGCTGAATCACTTGCCTCAGGATTTTTACGCTCTGCCGCATCTCTTCGTTCCTGATCAGATAACGGTCGAAGGCATCCCCTACCGTGCCGATAGGAATATCGAAGTCGTATTTGTCGTAATCGAGATACGGGCGAGCCTTGCGGACATCGTAGTCGATGCCTGAAGCGCGGACATTCGGGCCGGTCATGGCGAAACTGATCGCGTCTTCCTTAGAGATAATCCCGAGGCCTCTAGTCCGATCAACCCAGATCCGGTTACGAGTCAGTAACCGGTCGAGTTCATCTAATTGCGGGATGAATTCGTCCAGAAATTTGGTTAGAGCCGGGATAAACCCATCGGGCAAGTCGCGGATCTGTCCTCCGATGCGAGTATATGAGGTCGTGAATCTGGCCCCGGTGAGGAGCTCAATCAGGTTATATAGTTTCTCTCGCTCGGTGAAGGTATAGAGGAAAACGGTGGTGGCGCCTACATCCATCGCGAACGCACCCAGTCCCAACAGGTGAGAGGATATCCGGGCAACTTCGCAAGCGATAACCCGAATCGCTTTACCTCTTGGCGGAAGCTCCCAACCCATGAGCTTCTCAACGGCCAGCGCGTAAGCAACGTTGTTTGCGAGTGGGGCGAGATAATCTAACCGGTCTGTGTAGGGGACAAACTGGTTAAACTGCATATTCTCAGCGATCTTTTCATCGCCTCTATGCAGATAACCGATGTCGGGCGTGGCTTTGGTGATGATTTCTCCGTCGAGCTCGAGAACGATTCTTAGGACCCCATGGGTTGCAGGGTGGGAGGGGCCCATATTGATAACGAGCTTCTCGCCGAGGAGCTCCGAATCATTGATTGTTTCCAACGACTTGGCCGTACGAGCCAAGGTATCCGGAGTTTCGATTGTATACGGGGTAGCCATAAGGTTCAAAGGACGCCCAGTCCACGGGCTCAGGGCCAGCCATCAACAGTTAAGGATCACCAAAACAGAGCCGCAAGCGATTATTTGTGAAATTTTTCACAAGCCGTAGAAATTAATTCGCCACCGCGTCACCATATTAAATTAAGTTCGACCTGCACGTGCCGAGTTTCGGTGGCGAATTAATTTCTCTATGAATGCTGTATCTGTTGAACGCAAGAAAACACCGCGAATTGTGATTATCGGTGGCGGTTTCGGTGGATTGTATGCAGCCAAAGAATTGATGCGCCAACCGGTGTCAGTGACGCTTTTGGACCGCACCAATCATCATTTGTTCCAGCCATTGCTTTACCAGGTGGCCACGGCCGGGCTTTCCCCGGGAGATATTGCGCAGCCGATCCGCCACATCTTAAAGGAGGCGGATAACTTGGAGATCTTGATGGCCGATGTCGATCGGGTTGAGGTTGCACAGAGGGTAGTGGTCTGGGGACAAAAACAAATTCCTTACGATTATCTGATTGTCGCTGCCGGTGCCCGGCATTCGTATTTTGGACATGCCGAATGGGAACAGTTTGCGCCCGGACTAAAGAACCTGGAAGACGCCTTGGAGCTGAGGCGCCGGATTCTGGAGGCATTTGAGGTCGCGGAGATCACAGATGATCCCGATGAACGGAAGAAGGCGTTGACCTTTGTGGTCGTGGGAGCAGGCCCGACGGGACTGGAGATGGCGGGTGCGATCGCTGAGCTCGCCCATCGAAGCTTGGCGGATGATTTTCATCATATTAATCCTCGAGACGCTCGGATTTTGTTGGTGGACGCTGCGCCCCGGGTATTGCCGGCTTTCGAATCCAAGCTGTCCGATTCCGCGCGCAAACAGCTGGAGCAACTTCAGGTGGAGGTACGGACCGGGGTGATAGTAAAGGATGTCGGTCCGGAGGGAGTTCATGTCGGCGACGAATTGATTCCCGCCCGGACCATTGTCTGGGCCGCGGGCAATGCGGCTTCACCGTTGGCTAAAAGCTTAGGAGCTGAGTTGGATCGAGCCGGCCGTGTCATCGTCAATGAGGACCTGTCGATTGCCGGGCACCCGGAGGTTTTTGCGATTGGGGACATGGCCTTATTCACGCATCAGACAGGCCAGCCCTTGCCTGGAGTCTGTCCGGTTGCGATGCAGATGGGAACTCACGCTGCCAAAAACATCCTCGCTTCCATCGAAGGCAAGCCGATGACGAGTTTCCGGTACAAGGACAAAGGTCAAATGGCGACAATCGGCCGTAACCGGGCAGTCGCTGACCTCAAAGTGATTGGGTTTGGCGGATTCTTCGCCTGGCTGTGTTGGCTCTTTATCCATTTGATTTTCCTCATTGGATTCCGGAACCGGATCTTCGTCTTCTTCCAATGGATGTGGGCGTACTTGACGTATTCGCGCGGAGCGCGGCTGATATACGGGGCGTTCAAGCCCCGGGGCGGGCAGAATGGAAAATAGCAAATAGCAGATAGCAAATTGGGCGCTGGGCTTGACCGGATCGTCCTAATATATTAAAACATTAAATAAATTAGTGTTTTTGATATGGCGAGGTATGAGCGATTGAAGATTTGCCGGTTTGGCAGGAAGCGGCGCGGCTCTACGAGGCGGTTTTAGATTTGCTTGAGGGATCTCCGAGGGGTCTTTCCTATGGTTTCCGCAATCAAATCGATAGAGCTTCCCTTTCTGTCTCGAACAATATCGCTGAGGGGTTTGAACGGATGTCGACTGCTCAGTTGCTGTCATTTTTAGAAAAGGCTCGAGGCTCTGCTGGCGAGGTTCGATCCATGGTTGCGGTCGTGATCAGGCGACCACGTCTTAGCCCAATTTTGCAGGAGTTAAGCTCTATCCGGAGCTTAGCGGAATCCTGCTCGAAACAGATAGGCGCATGGATGATGTCGATTGAACGATCACCGGTCAAAGGCAAGCGTCATCGCATTTCCGCACTGTCGAAATAGCGGTGACCAGATCAGAAAAAGGGGCGCCGCCCCTTTTTATTTGCTATTTGCTATTTGCTATTTGCTATTCCGCAAGTGCTCGACCGCGTTCTCAAGTTCATCCGGTTTTCTCACACGGTTTTCGCTTTGCCGTTTGCCGTCGGCTCAATGTTGGTAGCGGCGAAAGGGTTCCCCAGCCTGGTTACGATAGCCCTCATTCTTCTGGCCATGGTTTTCGCACGGACGGCGGCGATGGCATTCAACCGCATCGCTGACTGGGAAATGGACAAGCTCAATCCGCGTACTGCCGGACGACACAAGCTGGTGTCTAAGGCCACGGCCTATGGCTTGGTAGGTTTCTCGGGCATCGCTTTTGTCCTGGTCTGTTCTTGGATCAATCCGATCTGCTTTCTTTTGTCGCCGATTGCGTTGGCGGTGATCTTTTTCTATTCGCTCACGAAGAGATTCACTTCGTACACCCAGTTTTTCTTAGGGCTTTCGTTGGCCATCGCTCCGGTCGGCGCGTGGTTAGCCGTCCGTGGTGCATTCGCCTGGCCTCCGATCATTTTGGCGCTTGGCGTCATATTTTGGGTGGGCGGCTTCGATCTGATCTACGCGACTCAAGATTATGAGTTCGATCGGCAGCAGGGTCTGCACTCGATGGTGATAAAATACGGGGTACCCGCGAGTCTCCGGCTAGCGCAGGCGATGCATGCGATTCTGCTGCTGTGCCTGCTTGGGTTCGGCTTGGCCGGCAACCTGGGGTGGATCTATTATCTTTCGCTTTTAGCGGTGGGCGGTGCGCTGTTTTACGAACACCGAGCTGCGGCTAGTCTGGATCTGGCCGGGATTAATCGGGCGTTTTTCCAAAGCAACGCGTTTGTCAGCGTGATTTTTGTTCTCGCGGTCGGATTGGATGTTTGGCTGCTGGGCCGTTCGTAATCGTCGTCGTCGTCGGCCGTCGTCCTCGAATGCGTTGCGGCGGGTGAACTTGATACACACCCAGCGCCTGGAGGGGAGCCGCTTTTGTAATATTGCAGCTCTATCGGTTGCTAGCAGGCGGCTCCCGCGAATAACCCAGGGCAGCCTTTGGCCCAGCGTTGCTCTTCTTCGGTGCGTCGAGCTAAACGGAGCCGATAGAGCTGCGACGCAAGCAGACGTTCCCGGGAGCCGCCTGCTGCCAACCCATATAACTGCCAAGTTACAAAGCGGCTCCCCTCCAGACGCCATGTATCTTAGACACTCGTGGGCAACAACGTTATCGAGGACGATGGCGAGAGCGGAGTGGTGGGGTCCTCCTGGCTCCTGGATTCTGACTCCTGGCTCCCTCTCCGGAACCCATCAATCCATCATGATAGATGCATCTATCCGTTGCGCTGCCCTCCGCCCGGTGTTAGAGGTTTTCTAAGATATGCCGGACAATCTTCGCCATTCTGATGCCTTCGATATCGTTGATCTCCTCGCTAAAAGGATTGTGATCCTCGACGGCGCGATGGGGACGATGATCCAGCGCTTCAATTTGAAGGAGGAAGATTATCGGGGTGACCTCCTTCGGGATCACCCGGCTTCGCTCAAAAATAATAACGACGTCCTCTGTCTGACCCGGCCGGAGATCATCCGGCAGATCCATCTAGAATATTTACAGGCAGGCGCCGATATCATCGAGACCAATACGTTCAACGCGACCGTCATCGCGCAGTCGGACTTTTCGCTCGAACGTTATGTGCCCGAAATCAATCGAGCGGCAGCGAAGCTGGCCAAAGAGGCGGTTCGGGAGGTGATGGACAAAGATCCGGGACACCGCCGGTATGTGGCGGGTTCTATCGGACCCCTGAATCGCACGTTATCGATCTCTCGAGACGTGAACGACCCCGGCAAGCGCGAAGTGACCTGGGCGCAAGTCAAAGGCGCCTATGCGGAACAAGCCAGATCATTGATCGAGGGAGGAGCTGATCTGCTCTTGGTCGAGACGACCTTCGACACGCTGAATCTAAAGGCAGCGCTGTTTGCCATCGAAGAGCTATTTGCTGAGCTCGGGTTCCGAGTTCCGGTGATGGCCTCGGGCACAATTACCGATGCCAGTGGCCGGACTTTGACCGGGCAAACGACAGAAGCTTTTTGGATCTCAATCTCAAACGCGCCGCTTCTCAGCGTTGGGTTGAACTGCGCGCTTGGACCGAAAGAACTGCGTCCTTATATCGAAGAACTTGCTCGGATTGCCCCGATCTATGTCTCCTGTTATCCGAATGCGGGGTTGCCGGATCCGCTGTCGCCGACCGGGTTTCCGGAAACTCCGGAATCGTTGACTCCCCAACTGAGGGAATGGGCGGAGCTTGGGTGGCTGAACATTGTCGGTGGCTGTTGTGGCACCACCCCGGCGCATATCGAGATGCTGGCCAGGGCAGTATCGGGTCTACCGCCGCGGCCATTGCCGAAGCTCGAGGTTCGTACCCAGCTCAGCGGACTCGAGCCGTACACATTCGGTATCGGGTTCACCATGATCGGTGAGCGTACCAACATCACGGGTTCGCCTAAGTTCTCGAAGCTGATTCTTAGCGGTGACTTTGAAGGGGCTTTAGCCGTCGCCCGGCAACAGGTTGAGGGCGGAGCCAACATTATCGACGTCAACATGGATGAAGGGATGATCGATTCGGAAGCATCCATGAGGAAGTTTTTGAACCTGGTGGCCGCCGAACCGGATATATCTCGGGTACCAGTGATGGTTGACAGTTCCAAGTGGAGCGTCCTCGAAGCTGGACTCCAATCGATCCAAGGAAAAGGGATTGTAAATTCGATCAGCCTCAAAGAAGGCGAAGAGAAGTTTCGTAGCCAAGCGCTGTTAATTCGCCGTTACGGGGCTGCCGTAGTGGTAATGGCATTTGACGAGTCTGGGCAAGCTGACACGTTCGCCCGCAAGATCGAGATCTGTGCCCGGGCCTATCGGATCCTTACCGAACAAGTCGGATTTCCGCCGCAGGATATCATTTTTGATCCGAACGTTCTGACGGTCGGTACCGGCATTGAAGAGCATGCGGAATACGCGATCGCGTTTATTGAAACGACGAAATGGATCAAACAGCATTTGCCTCATTGCCGGGTGAGTGGCGGTGTGAGCAATATTTCATTCTCATTCCGAGGGAATAATGCGGTGCGCGAGGCGATCCACGCGGCCTTTTTATATCACTCCATCGCGGCGGGCTTGGATATGGGGATTGTGAATGCCGGGCAACTGGCTGTGTACGAGGAGATCCCGCGGGAGCTATTGGAGCTGGTTGAAGACGTCCTCTTAAACCGCCGGAAAGACGCGACTGAACGCCTGGTTGAGTATGCGGAACGGGTGAAGAGCAGCGGGAAAGCCCAGGCCAAAGATGAAGCCTGGCGTTCAGCCCCGGTCGAGGAGCGGCTTTCTCACGCGCTCATCAAAGGGATTGTCGAATACATCGATGCTGACACAGCCGAAGCCCTGCAAAAATACGGGAAACCACTCTCCGTGATTGAAGGTCCGTTGATGAGCGGGATGAGCGTGGTTGGCGACTTGTTCGGCGCCGGGAAAATGTTTTTGCCGCAAGTGGTAAAAAGCGCCCGGGTAATGAAGAAATCGGTGGCTTACCTACTGCCCTATATGGAAGCGGAACGCGCCAGCTCGCCCAGTAAACGTTCTCAGGGGAGAGTGGTGATGGCGACTGTGAAAGGTGACGTCCACGATATCGGCAAGAACATCGTTGGCGTGGTGTTAGCCTGCAATAACTACGAGGTAAAAGACCTGGGGGTAATGGTGCCGGCCGAAAAAATCTTCGAGGCAGCGGTAGCTGCGCAAGCCGATATCATCGGCCTCAGCGGTCTGATCACGCCGTCTTTGGACGAGATGGCGCATGTGGCTCAGGAAATGGAGCGCCTGGGGTACACGATGCCGTTGTTGATTGGCGGAGCGACCACCAGCAAAGCGCACACGGCCGTGAAAATCGCTCCGCATTATAGCGGTCCGACCATCCATGTGCTGGATGCTTCGCGCGCGGTGAACGTGGTGGCTTCGCTAATTAGTGAGGAGCGGCGCCAGGAATTCGTTACCAAGAACCAAAAAGACCAACAACATCTGCGTGAAGAATTCCATCTGCGAAACGCAGAAAAGCAATTATTGACCATCGAAGAAGCGCGTAAGCGGAAGCCAGTCCTAGATTGGGTAACCACACCCATCGATAAACCGAGTGTTCTCGGAGTTCAGGTGATCGCTAACCAACCGTTAGACGAGTTGGTGCAGTACATTGATTGGTCGCCCTTTTTCCATACCTGGGAACTTCGGGGTCGCTACCCGAAGATTTTCGATGATCCGGAGGTCGGCGAACAAGCTCGCCAGCTTTACGAGGATGCCCAAAAACTGCTTCAAGATATTGTAAATAGCCGGCTGTTGGTAGCCAAGGGTGCCTATGGTCTTTGGCCAGCAAACAGCATCGGTGACGACATCGAAGTTTACGCGGACGAGACCCGGGCCGAAGTGGTCGCTATCTTCCATCAACTTCGTCAGCAGATGCAAAAACCAGCCGGACAATTTAACCATTGTCTAGCTGATTATGTCGCCCCGAAAGGGAGACCCGACTATCTCGGTGCATTCGCGGTGACCACCGGACATCAGGCCGATGAATTAGCTCGCCAGTTTGAGGAAGATCACGACGATTACAACGCTATCATGACCAAAGCGTTAGCAGATCGGCTTGCGGAAGCGTTTGCCGAGTACTTGCACGAACGGGTTCGCCGTGAATGGGGCTTCGGGTTAACTGAGCATCTAACTAAAGAAGATCTGATCCAGGAGAAATACCGCGGTATCAGACCGGCTGCCGGCTATCCAGCTTGCCCTGACCACACCGAGAAGGCGACTTTGTTCGAGCTACTGCGCGCCGAAAAGAACGCGGGCATCCAGCTGACGGAAAGCTTTGCCATGTGGCCGGGAGCAGCGGTGAGCGGCCTTTATTTTGCGCATCCCGAAGCCAAATATTTCGGGGTCGGCAAGATCGGCCGTGATCAAGTGCTGGATTATCAGGTTCGGAAAGGGATGTCGTTAGAAGAACTGGAACGCTGGTTAGGACCGAATCTGAATTATCTGCCGGAGAAGGTGCCGGTTAAGGGTTAGCGATTGTCTAACCCCTTTTTGCGCTCTTGGTGTTCTTCCGCCTTCGCCAGGCCTACGGCGCGACAGGTTTTGCGGCTGTTCTAATTGCTGGGGAAGTATGGTCGACGGGGGCCTCCATCGACAAAACAGTTAACCGCAAACCGCCAACGGCTAACTGTTGACCGTTAACTCGTCAGGGGCACGGAGGAACCGGAGCCGGCACGACTACTACCTGCCAAAAACGGCAACCGTTGCGGTAGTTCCAATAGCCGTAATGACCGCAATTGTAACCGTAATGGTATCCGCAACCGCCGTGATATCCGCAACCGCCGTGGTATCCGCAATGGTTGCCCGGATGAGCTTGAGCGGAGGTTGCTAAACTGCCAAGGCCGCCGGCGGCCATAGTAAGTGTTAAGAGGAGCTTTTTCATTTCTTTATAGGTACTTTCTAGTTACTGGTTGATTGAGAGGTTTACCTCTCGAGCACTCATTAAGCATCGCCGATGCCAAGGTGTTCTCGGCCAGGATGAACGGTCCCCGGGAGTGTGATCCGGCAAAAAGGGGACCTTGACCGGAGCCGACCTGGTTTGACCCAGGCGCTGACAGCCAAATAGCCGTTTCAGTTTTGGGACGAGTTAGATCGGAAGTGGGAAACAAGACGGGTTGAATCTCACCGCCGATTGAAGCACGGTGTTAATTGCTCGCTCATCCCGGCGATGACCGAAGGAAGATGATGTTTGCCTTTTCTACCTTGGATACGCTCCTGGATGAATTCGATGGGAAGAATATCGAACGATTGGTGCGCATCTCCGAAGAGTGGCACCCCACTACGGAGCTTCTGCAGCATCTCGTTCGGTTTGCAGAATCGGGCGACGGATATTCGCAGGTGGGAGCGACCTGGTTGTTAAAGCGCTATCAGGAGACAGGTGCTCAATTCCCGGAACCCCTGGTTGGCCGTTTACTGGAACTGTTGACGACGGTCGATCGCTGGGAATCGAGGCTGCATCTGTTGCAGATGCTGCCTGGGTTGCCCATTCCAGGTTCATGTGCTGATCAGCTGAAGCAAGCGCTTCTAGGCTGGACCTTGGAACGTAATCTGTTTGTACGGTCCTGGGCCTATAGCGGATTGCATCGGCTGGCCTCGCTGTATCCGAAATTCCGAGGCCAGATTATGCCGTTGTTGGAGCGCGCGAAAACGGAGGAATCGGCGTCGGTACGTGCTCGACTGCGGCAATTGCCCGGTTTGGGTCGCGATCGTTAGATTCGCGGGTCAGCGCACCAAGCCACTGACTTGGTGCACTAGTTCGGCTCCGGCTTCGGATAGCGATAGTGACCGGTTATTTTGAAGGCAAAAAGGCAGTCCTCGCACTTGGCTCCATCACCGATGTTATGGATCATCTGATGACGTTTGTCTGCCGCGATCGTGCTGCTGATGATCCCAATATGCGGAACGCCGGTCGGTAACTGCCAAGTGACGATATCGCCAGGCGAATAGTCTATTGGATCGTTGCTAAGTGGAAGAGCTTGACCTTTCCGCCTAAAGAACACCGCTAGATTTGGTACTCGGCGATGGTCGATGTTCGGGTCCGGATGTGACAAACCCCATAGTTTCGGGTAAGCGCTAAAGTTCGCTTTCATGTCGTTGTGGACCTCAACTTGAAGGTCGATGCCAATCTTCCGATAGGCGCGAATGATAACGTCCGTGCAGACGCCGCGCTCGATCGGTACATCGCCGTTCGGGTACGGAATAGCAGTGTAAGTCGAATCGTAATAGAGGGTTACACCGACCTGGGCGAGAGCGGCCGTAACGAGCTGGTCGATTCGTTCTTGGGACGGTCCAGCCGAAACCCTCCCGGGATAAGCGGCCTGCAGAACCACCAACGCCAAGGCTAGTTGCCCCAAGCTCGCCCGGTGGCAAACTCTGCGGCCTCCCGTTCGCTTCAACATTACCGGGTTCTAGCCTTAGTTCCCCGACCTTGCAAGCAAGGCTATCCAGAAGCGCCGGACATGGCCCCTACGGACGGGGCGGTAGGGACGAGCTTCGGCTCGTCCGAGTTTTGAAAGGAAAGTAAAAGCCGTGCGAAAAATGTTGAAGGTTTAGACGTGACCCCTTTCCTCGACCCCCCCCAACGCCATTTTTGCCCATCGCGTCTATTGCGTGCGGCGGATACAACTGCCCATAGAACTGCCACACCTCGAGACGTTCCCGGGAGCCGTCTGCTAGCAACCTATAGAGCTGCCAGGCTACAAAGCGGCTCCCCTCCAGGCGTTCGGTCCGCTCAACCGGCGGCGTGTTTGCAACCCTTCTGGGTTCCTTTCTCATCCTTCAAGCGCTCTGGCGTTTCTGAGTTACTCGTCGTCGTCCTCGTTCTCGGGGATGAAAGTGTTCAAGCCGTTTAAGGAGCTCTCTTAATCTTCGTCAACCCCAAGCTCGAACTCCACCAGGTCAGCATAATTCTGGCGCCGGCGGATCAATTGAGAACTGTTGCCGTCGACCAGTACTTCGGCCGGTAAAGGACGAGAGTTGTAATTCGACGCCATGGCGAACCCATAAGCTCCGGCGCTCATCACGGCGAGAAGATCGCCGGATTGGCATCCCGGGATTTTCCGGTCCAGAGCAAAAAAATCTCCACTCTCACAGACTGGGCCAACGACATCCGCGATCACTGGATCCAATTTGGGGTTCCGTTCAACGGCGACAATTTCGTGGAAACCGTCGTAAAGAGCGGGCCGGATAAGATCATTCATGCCGGCGTCGACGATAACGAATCGTTTGGCCGGTGTGTCTTTTATGTAAAGCACCTGACAAAGCAGAATACCGGCGTTGCCAACTAGAAAGCGACCCGGCTCAAGCAACACGCGAACCCCAATGTCTTCCAGGAGCGGTCCGATGGCGGTCACATACTCTTCGACGGTCATCCCCTGTTTAGTCGTCTCGTCTGACCACCATTCTTCCTGACCGCTTTCCAGCGACCCTTGATAGACAATGCCGATGCCTCCGCCAATGCTGAAGAATTCGATGTCGTAGCGTTCGTGGAGCCGTTTTACCAGCGGAACCAGCTTTTGTAGCGCTTCGACGAACGGTTTGCTGTCCCGGATTTGCGAACCGATGTGGGTTTGAATACCAACGACCTTTACGTGGCTTAACCCCGCCGCGAGCTCGTATACGGATTCGATCCGATCTAAGCCGATTCCGAACTTGTTCTGGCTTTTTCCGGTCGAAATATATTTGTGCGTGGCGGCGTCCACATCGGGATTCACTCTAATGGCGATCGGGGCAGTCTTTCCTAAGGATTTGGCTACCTCCTGGATGGTGAGAAGCTCTTCCTCAGACTCAACGTTGAAGCTGAGGACCTCGTTATGGAGCGCGTAGGCCATCTCTTCCCGGGTCTTACCGACGCCGGCAAAAGTGCATTTAGAAGCAGATCCGCCACTGGTGAGAACCTTGTAAAGTTCACCTCCTGAGACAATATCGAATCCCGCACCGGCGTTGGCTAACAAACGTAATAAGGCAAGATTAGGGTTGGCCTTTACGGCATAGCAGATCTCGTGATCCAGACCTTTGAGAGCGGCGTTCAGGCGCTGGAAATGGTCCAGCACCGTAAACTGGCTGTAAACGTAGAGCGGCGTGCCGTAAGTCTCAGCGATCTGAGCTAGATCCGAGTCCTCACAGAAGAGCCGGTTGTCACGGTAATGAAAGCTATGCATCGAGGGAAAGGAGTTCAGGAGTTCGAGGAGTTCAAGGAGTTCGAGGAGAAGGACCGGTAGGGCGAAAATCTCGGTGCGCGCAGGTTAATCCAATTACTATCGCTAGATCGCGCCGGATTTGAGCCACGCCGTGAACCTAGCTGCTACTTAAATCTCCCCAAAATCCGACATCGCATCCAACCAAACCTTCGGCGATGTGATTCCCGCGCCGCAGCTCAGATCCGGCGCGATTTACGTCAAGTGTGTTAGGCCAAACCATGAGCGCGCCGGGATCTTCGCCCTACCTATTCTACACGAAGAGCCCGGTTTGTTGCTGGCAGGCTTTCAGAGTATTCTGCATCAGCATTGCGATCGTCATCGGTCCAACACCGCCTGGGACTGGTGTAATCGCGCGGGTTTTCGAAGCGACTTCGTCGAAATCGACATCGCCGGCCAGTCGATAGCCGGTTCGCCGGCTGGGGTCCTCGACGCGAGTTGTGCCTACATCGATCACGATAGCGCCTTCGCGCACGTGCTCCTTTTTTACAAAGCCAGGTTGCCCCATGGCCGCGATCAGAATTTCTGCTGTCGCGCAGATTTCCACCAGATCGCGGCTACGCGAATGGACGACAGTAACCGTGGCGTCACCTCCCGGTCCTTTGGCCATCAGCAAAAAGGCGAGCGGTTTGCCGACTAACATACTTCTACCGAGGATGACGACCCGGCTGCCGGCAATGTTCGCCCCGATCTCCAGCAGTAACCTTTGGCAACCTAACGGAGTGCAAGGCACGATCCCGGAGGGATCACCCATGGCAAGCTTGCCCACATTGATGGGATGAAATCCATCCACATCCTTTGCCGGGTCGAGTGCCAGAGTGATCTTTGATTCGTCGATCTGTTTTGGGAGAGGCGATTGGACCAGGATCCCGTGGATCTGCGAATCGGCGTTTAAGTCTTTGACGATTTGCAGCAGATCAGCCTCGCTGGTTGGTTCGGGCAGCTCGATCTTTTTCGAGTGGAAACCGAGATCGTGAGAGATGCGGTCCTTGCTGCGCACGTACGACACCGATGCAGGATCGGTTCCGACCAAGACGACGGCCAGCCCGGGGACGACTCCGTGGCGTTTCAGATCCTCGGTTTTTCGCTTCGTCTCTTCGTTAATCTTTTCGCCGATTGCTTTTCCGTCGATAAGTTGCATGCGTTAACTATTTTCGCGCCACAGAGGGCTTCGTTCTCGGCTGTCGTTGTCCTCGTCCTCGAGTCTAGCCGGGCGGAGTGTTGGAGTAATGGAGTAATGGAGCGATGCGGGCGGGTCTTTCGCGGCTATACCGTATTATAGCTTCAGCCACTCGGTATGGAACGTACCAGACTTGTCGGTGCGTTCGTAAGTATGCGCGCCGAAATAATCGCGTTGGGCTTGTAACAGGTTAGCCGGCAGACGTTCTTGCCGATAACTATCGAAATAAGCCAGAGACGCGCTAAAAGCAGGGACGGCAACCCCAGCCTGAATGGCTAACGATACCGCGGTGCGCCAATTCGTTTGGGCGTTGGCGAGGACTCCTTTAAAGAATGGGTCCAGCATCAGGTTCTCCAGGTGAGGTTCCCGATCGAAAGCGTCCTTTATCCGGTTCAAAAATTTTGCCCGGATAATGCATCCTCCTCGCCAGATCGTGGCGATATCTCCGTGATTGAGGTTCCAATTGAACTGTTTGCCGGCTGCTTCGAACAGGGTAAATCCTTGGGCGTAGGAAATAATTTTCGAGGCGTAGAGAGCATCGCGCACCGCGTCGATGAGAGCTTGCCGATCGCCCTGGTAATTGAATTTAGCCGGGGCCGGCAACTGTTTCGATGCTCGCACCCGCTGGTCTTTCATAGCGGACAAGACGCGCGCTTCTACGGCCGCGTTGATCGTGGATACCACGATCGCTTGTTCGATCGCGGACTGCAGGGTCCAACGACCGGTCCCTTTCTGTCCTGCCTTGTCCAGGATGACGTCGACCAGGGCTTTGCCAGTGTCAGGATCTGTCTTGGTAAAAATATTTGCGGTGATTTCGATCAGGAAACTGTCCAGGTCACCACGGTTCCAATCCGAGAAAATATTATGCAGTTCGGATGGAGTCACCCCGAGGAGGTCTCGTAGTATGGCGTAAGCTTCACAGATCAGCTGCATATCGCCGTATTCGATTCCGTTGTGCACCATCTTTACGTAGTGCCCGGCACCGTCCGGTCCCATGTAACGGCAGCACGCCTCTCCATCGACCTGCGCGGCAACTTTTTGGAATATTGGGGCCACAATTTCCCATGCATCCTTCGAGCCGCCGGGCATAAGGGATGGCCCTTTGAGGGCGCCCTCTTCTCCTCCCGAGACACCCATGCCGAGAAAATGAAATCCTTTGCCGGTCAGCGCTTGGTCACGCCGTTGGGTATCGCTGAAGAGCGAGTTGCCGCCATCGATAATAACGTCTCCTTGCTCTAAATGCGGCACCAGTTGGTCGATCACTGCGTCGACCGCCGCCCCGGCTTTAACCATGATCATCACCTTCCGAGGGCGGGAAAGGCTCTTCACGAATTCGTCGATGGAATGAGTGGCAACGATGCGCTTCCCTTGGGCTCGTCCCGTTGCGAATTTATCGGTGACCTCGGTCGTCCGGTTATAGACGGACACCGAAAACCCTTTGCTCTCCATGTTTAGGACGAGGTTTTCCCCCATTACCGCGAGGCCAATGAGGCCGATGTCAGATGCATTTGTCATATTGGGAAAATAAAAATTGGTTTAACCCGGCAAGACCTGCTGAAGCAGGCTCGGCAAACAGGCTCGCTTCACAGCCGGACTTCGCCCCGTCGTCTAAGCTCCCGACTTCGCCCCGTCGTCTAAAACTCCGGGAAGCTATGTCGGGCAAGCCGGGAGGCTGCGTCAGGCAAGCAGGAACAAATTCGCAGTACGCCACGCGGAATCGTTGTGCAAGTGAGGTTAGGGGGCTGCCATACACCGGGACTATGCTGCGCCGTTATCCTTTGAGTCACCAATCTGAGTGGACCTCAGGCATTGCAAAGTCTGCAGCCACGAAGTGCTGAGAGATTTAGCCCCGCGTGCCATCGCCCAACGCCTGGAGGGGAGCCGCTTTGGCGCGAATCTCGTCCCCCTCGCAACATTCGTCAAAACGCTAATCCAGCCAAAACGAGCGAGAACAGGCGGCTCCCGGGACGACCCAGCGTGATGTTTTCCCCATCGTATCTGTTCCGTTGTAGTGAGAATGCGACAGCCGATAGAACTGCATCACGTGGAGACGCGCTCGGGAGCCGCCTGCTGCCAACCGATAGAGCTGCAATATTGCAAAGCGGCTCCCCTCCAGGCGGTTGGCGATGGCACGCGGGGCTAAAATCCATCAGCCGCCGAAATGCTCCGGGTCAGCGCTTCGCGCCTTAACTGGTTTTGCAAATCTTATATGGAGCGGAGTAGAATGCCCTCATGCACCGATGCGAGGTCAAAGTCACCCGACAGCCCTTGCTGCCCATGCCTTCCGCTTTTTCGACCGAGCACGGGGCAGTTCTGGATTTTTTTGGGATCGTCCGGGACAATGAGAAGGACGCAATCATCTCGGGTCTCGAGTACGAGGCTTTTGCGGAGATGGCGGAAGCTGAGCTCGGAAGAATTTCCGAGGAGGTTGCCCAAAAGTTTTCTTTAGGGTCTGTTATCGTCCACCATCGGATCGGTTTTGTCCCGGCAGGCGAAGCCTCGTTATTTGTCCGGGTTAGCGCGCATCACCGCGGAGCCGCTTTCGCAGGCAGCCAGTACCTGGTGGAACTGCTAAAGTCACGAGTGCCCATCTGGAAACATCCGATTCCCGCAAAATCGCCCTCGGCATGAATTTGCCAAATCAGCTCACTCTTTGGCGGCTTGTCCTAGTACTTCCTTTTGTTTGGCTGCTGAGCGTGGACTGGCACTGGAGCAAGACGATTGCGCTGTTTTTGTTTCTCGTGGCCAGTTTCACCGATTATGCCGATGGCTATATCGCTCGCCGATTTAAGCTAGTGACCGTTTTCGGTCAATTGATGGATCCACTGGTCGACAAGATCATGATTGTGTCGGCTTTTATCTGTCTGGTGGCATCCAAGGATCTGCCCGCCTGGGCGGTTATCATCATCGTAAGCCGAGAATTTCTGATTACCGGTCTTCGCTTGATTGGCATTTCCCGAGGTAGAACCCTCCCCGCGGAGCGTTTGGGCAAACACAAAACCGTATGGCAGATGGTGACGGTTGTTTATTATCTCCTCTTAAAGAGTATTGACGAGGTTTCCTGGGTTCACCTCTCTCCCACCACCCAAAACATCGCTTCCGGAATCGGTACATTGGTTCTCTCGGTCGCAGTAGCATTGACCTTTTTCTCCGGTCTTTCGTATCTGGCCAAGAACCGGGATTTGGTCAGTGATGCTTGAAGGAGCTAGGAGCGCGTTGGCGCTTCAATCGTTCTCGTCCTCGTCCTCGTCCTCGATTGGGTTGTTGCCCACGAATGCCTAAGACACATGGCGCCTGGAGGGGAGCCAGACTTCGCCCCATCGTCTAGACTCTGGGAGGCTTCGCCGGGCAAGCCGCTTTGTAAGTTGGCAGTTATATGGGTTGGCAGCACGCGGCTCCCGGGAACGTCTGCTCGCGTCGCAGCTCTATAGGCTCCGTTTAGATCGACACACCGAAGAAGAGCAACGCTGGGCCAAAGGTTGCCCTGGGTTATTCGCGGGAGCCGCCTGCTAGTAACCGATATAGCTGCCGACTTATAAAGCGGCTCCCCTCCAAGCGCTGGGTATCCATACATTCATCCGCAGCAACGCATTCGAGGACGAGGACGACGACGAGGACGATCCCCGCGGCGACGCTCCTCCTCGCTCCTAGATTCTAGCTCCTAGCTCCTGGCTTTTGTCAGTTCCTTCCGCCGACCAAGGGAGGTTCCTGTCTGGGGACCTCGATGCGGTCGCCGGGTTCTACGGGGATATCGAGGGAGGGATTGGCTCGGATTTTCTTGGTATCGATGATCATTACCTCATCGGCCCGCAAAAGCCGGACTTTTTGCTGATCCGCAGAAGATGAAAAGCCGCCGGCGGAATTAATAATCGCCAAGACGGTTAGGTCAGGCTTGTAGGCGACCCGCTGTGGAGTTTTTACTGCGCCGCCCACATTGACCCAGCGATGCGCCGTTTCCACCATGATCGTGATGGTCGGCCTAGTGTAGATGTCGTGACTCCGATATCCGGTTTCGATCACGGTCTGAGCTGCGCTTATGGTCAATCCGCTGATCTTGATTTGCCCCAGGTTTGGCAGGTTGATATAGCCTTGGCCGTCGATCACGTATTCAGCGGTTATCACCTTGGCGTCGTTGGTCGGAACCCCGCCAATCTTGAGCTGGATCGTATCACTTGGACGCAGAATAAACTCTTCACCCGAGGCCAAGAGCGAAGCCAGCAAAAGCCAGGTGCCCAGAAAAGCAGAGAGTCTAATACGCGTCATCTCCACTGAATCGGTTTGAAGCCGCTTCGAACTCGTCTGCTTCGCGTTCTTCCTTGGCCCTTTTGTGGACAGCCACCCAGGGCGAAATCTTCTTCGCTCGGCGTCTCACGTAGGCCTGGTTTAACACGACGCCTAAGACTTTCGTTCCCAGGTTTTGCAAAGCTTCCTTGGTTCTAAGTACCATCGAACGGGGATATCGGCGGTGCTGGGCTACGATGATCGAGCCTTCCGCCAGTGCACAGATCAGCATGGAACCGTCTGATCCCAGGATCGGCGGACAATCGAAGATCGCCACGTCAAACCACTCTTTGGCCGTCTCGACCAATTCGACGCATTTCGGCGAACTAAAGAGCTTTATGGCGCTGGCCGGCGATGAGCCGCTGGTAACGATATATAAATTGGGCGTACCGCTAGCTTGAATGATTTCGTCGAAGGCCTTTTCGCCCCGCAAGTAGTCGCTCAGCCCGATTCGGTTATCGATTCCGAAAAGCTTATGTTGAGTGGGACGGCGCAGAGCTGCATCAATAACCAGAGTTTGGTG
>Ga0185299_10000393_pt1 | contig 124450 bp, 104 predicted proteins | sample PaiPotPPA55metaG_FD_128002 | JGI IMG/M metagenome (GOLD analysis project Ga0185299, IMG submission 128002) | Iron sulfur acid spring bacterial and archeal communities from Banff, Canada, to study Microbial Dark Matter (Phase II) - Paint Pots PPA... ... | reverse complement strand
TGCTCGTAGACTGGGCTTTCCGTAACAACGCCTGGATTGTGGAAGACGACTACGACAGTGAGTATGATTTCCGCAAACGTCCGATCGCAGCAGTCCAGGGCTTGGACACCAACGCGAGAGTAATCTACGTAGGCACGTTTAGTAAGGTGTTATTTCCATCACTCCGAGTTGGCTACTTGGTCATACCTTCCGATCTGGCCTCTGCCTTCGGTCGAGTCCGGCAGGCTTCGGACATTTCTCACTCGACGCTCGAACAGGCCGTACTGGCGGACTTTATCCGGGAGGGACACTTTGCCCGGCATATCCGGCGGATGCGCATGCTATACATGGAGCGCAACCAGAGGCTGGTCGCCGAAATCCAAGAGCAACTCGGCGCCACGGTCGAGATAGTCAGCGCCCAAGCCGGCATGCATCTAGTTTGTCTGCTGCCTGCCGGGGTTGAAGACACGATGGTCTGGCAGCGCGCCGCCAAGGCCGGCATCGCCTCCTGGCCGTTGTCGATTTGTTATCAAAGAAAGCCGCAGCGAGGAGGACTGGTTCTTGGTTACGGCGGCGTCGATCAGAAACAAATCCGGGATGGGGTGAAGAGACTAGCCGCTATTATCCGAGACAGCCTCTGAGTCCGACTCGCCGGTTTTTCCCTGCATTCGCGGCCTTAGCCCAAGGTTTCAAACGACGTGAACGCAATCCATTCTGGTCCGCGTCTTTCCGCTAATACAAAAACGTTGTACGTTTTCCTCGGCTCTAGCCCCTCCAGCTCGAATCTGTCTTTCTCCGTAAAATATACGCCGTATATTTCTTGGGCGAAGACCAAGTAACGAGTTCCACTACCAGCTCGGGTCCAGGTTAATTGTGCCGACGTCCGAGTAGTTTCCACGCTGAGGAAAGTGAAGCGGGGAAGGTAAGCCGGCGCGCTTTCCGCAATCGGAAAAGTTTGGGTGTTTCCGTTGACACCATTCATAGTCTCTGTACACAACAGACGATAAACTAAGACAACCAGTCGGGTTTAAACGGAGATAACCAGGGCGTTATGTCCGGACTAAAGTCCGCTAGCAAACGGTTGGCGAAAGAGCCACTTCACAAATAAATTACAATACCAACTAACATCCTCACACTTTTCCGACGGGGTCCATTGGAGACGGTCAGCTCTTAAACATTATGTCGAGTAAACTGCGGATTCTGACGATCGGCCTATTTGCCGGAACGCTAGACATCGCCGACGCGCTGATTTTCAACGAATTGCGCGGGATAACCAAACCAGGGTGCTTCAATATATTGCTAGTGGCGTGCTCGGAACCGCATCTTTCCGTAGCGGCCCGGCTTCGGCCGGTTTAGGTCTCGCCCTCCATTACTTGATAGCGCTAAGCTGGACCACGTTATTTTATATAGCTAGTCGCAAACTCACTGTTCTAACTCGGCGTCCAATTCTCAGCGGCTTAGTCTACGGCGGCGTTATCTATCTGGTTATGAATTTCATTGTCCTACCGGCTTCCAGCGTGCCCCATCCCTCGAACCCAACCACGATTGCCTCACTGGCAAACGGTATCCTGGCCCTACTGCTATGTATAGGGTTGCCGGTGTCCGTCTTAACCGCCCGCTACCTTCCTCCAAGCCATCACGGCTCCCATAAGCCGGTTTCCAGAAGAGAACAACCTCGCTAGAACGATGATCCAAATCAGACCAGTCCGAGTTGGGGATGCGGAAGGAATTGTTAACGTTTTGAATCCACTCGTCGAGACAGGCGAGTCTACCGCTTTAGACACCGTATTCACCGCCGAGGAAGAACGAATCTTTATCCGCGACTTTCCGGTCCGAGGTCTTTTCCATGTCGCGGAACAAACTAATGGAGGAGTGATCGTTGGCTTTCAAAACGTCGAACCTTTCGCAACGTACACCGCCGCGTTTGCCCATGTAGGTGTGATCGGCACTTACGTGGACCCGTCCGAGCACCGTCAGGGAATCGGCAGGCTTCTTTTCGAAGCAACCCGATGGGCAGCAAAAGAAAAAGGCTACGAGAAATTATTCGGGTTCGTCCGAGCCGACAACGTGGCTGGGCTCGCTTTCTACAAACGTATCGGCTTTGAAGTGATCGGGATCGCCAAACGTCACGCAAAGATCAAAGGCCGATACATCGACGAAGTGATGATCGAGAGGGAGGTGTGAGGATCCGAGTTACGAGGATCGGGGTAAGGCATGCGCTAGGGTCAGAGGCGAGCCTCTAGTAGACGGAATGGATTCAGTCGACTAAGTGGACCGAAGGCGCGCCTTGAATGCTTGCGGGCGTCCACTGAGTCCACTTCGGTGCACTCCGTCCACTAAGAGCTTCCCTCACCTCCCCTTCAGTCTGGAATTAGATGAAGTTTCTGGAGCTCGTGCTTGCTCGGCAACTGACCGGTATCCCAGCCACCGCCCAGCGCCTGCACTAAAGCGACGCTGGCGGTGAGGCGTTGTTCCTGGACTTGAAGGGCGGTTTCCTGATCATTAAGCAGGGTCACTTGAGCGGTGATCACCGTCGTGTAAGCAATCGTTCCGGCCTGATACTCATTCAACGAAATTTGGACGGCTTGTTGCGCCTTCTCCACAGCGTCGCGTTGGACACCGATTTGTTGACCCAATACTCGCAGTGCGACCAACTCGTCCTCCACGTTTTGGAACGCAGCCAGCACCGTCTCTCGATAGTTAGCGACGCTCTGGTCATAGGCAGCGCGAGCAGCTGCAACCGCGGCAGAACGTTGGCCGCCCGTGAGCACGCTTTGGCTCGCGCTCGCCATCAGTGTCCAGACCTCACTCGAACTAGAGAAAAGCGCGGTGCCAGGATTACCGGCATACCCAAAGACAGCCGAAAGATTGAATGTCGGAAAATAGGCAGCCACCTGGACCCCGATTAACGCATTCTCCTCCTTCATCTGACGTTCGGCTTCGGCGATGTCAGGCCTGCGCTCGAGCAAAATCGAAGGAACTGTCGTGGGCACAATGGGAACTCGCTCTGCTAATGCTCCCGGCGGAATCGAGACCTCAGCAGGCGGTTTCCCAACCAATAGCGCAATGGCGTGTTCATCCTGGCCGCGTTGGACTCCTACGTTGATTTCCGCCGACTGAGCCGCCAACAGTAAAGCTTGAGCGTTTATAACATCGGACCGGGCGGCCGTTCCGACCGCATATTGATTTTGGGTTATCTTCAGCGAGCGTTCGTAGGCTACGACGGTGTCGGCCAGCAACTGCTTCAGGGCGTCAGCGGAGCGCAACTGAAAGTAGTCGTTAGCGAGTTGCGCTTGAGCCGAGAGTTTCGCTGCCGCCAATTCCGCTGCGCTCACTTGGGCGCTCGCCACACTGCTTTCCACGGTCCGGCGAATCTTACCCCATATGTCCGGTTCCCACGTTGCCGTACCTTCTAGTGAATAAGAAGTGATCGCTCCGCTGTTGAAACCCGAGCCGCCACCACCGGATTTCTGCCGTTCGACTTGCGGGGTCACGCTTAGAGAAGGGAAGAAGCTAGATTGCTGTTCGTGAACCACCGCCCGAGCTTCTGCATACGCAGCTTCAGCCTGTTTAATATTCTGATTCGAGATATTAACCTCGTTTTCCAGAGCATCGAGCGTGAGGTCCCGGTAAATCGACCACCAAGCGCCTCGATTAATCGTGTCGTTAGGAATAGCCACTTTCCAGCCCTTATACTCTTTGTATACGGCCGGTACCGATGCGGAAGGACGATGGTAGTTAGGTCCGACGGAACAGGAGAGAGCGGCGAGGGAAAGCGCGGTGAGCAGGATCGGACGAATGGGCGAATGATCGAGACGGCGAATAGGCAAGACGGCGAGGCGTCGATAGGGGAGGCGAGGATGATCCATTAATGTAGTCGTTTAGATTCGGAGCTAGAAATGCTCCGTAGGAGCTAATTATTTATAGATCCGTCGCCGATCCGCGCTTTCTCCGTGTCGCCCATTCCTCCTCATGCTAGCCGGCGACCTTTTACCGAATACTTCACGTTTTCGAACCAAAGACGGAGCCGATCGAGGTAGAGATAAATGACGGGTGTACTGTACAGAGTTAAGATTTGACTTATAACCAGACCACCAATGATCGACACTCCTAAAGGACGTCGCAGTTCAGATCCATAGCCGCTAGCGATTACTAGAGGAAACGCGCCTAGGATGGCCGCGAAGGTCGTCATCATGATGGGACGGAATCGCACCAGACTTGCCTTTACGATCGCGTCGTAGGAGCTGAGTCGTTCTTCGCGCTCGGCCTGAAGCGCGAAGTCAACCATCAAAATTGCGTTCTTCTTCACAATACCGATCAACAGAATCATGCCCAGCATGGCAATAATACCGAACTCCATATTGAATAGGATCAGCGCAATCAACGCTCCTAACGTGGCTGACGGTAAAGTGGAGAGAATGGTAATTGGATGAATATAACTTTCATAAAGGATTCCGAGAATCACATAAACGGCAGCTAAGGCCGCCAGGATCAGAATCGGTTCGTCTTTCAGCGAGGACTGAAACGCGTTGGCATTCCCGGCGAAGGTACCGTGGATGCTAACCGGCATATGAATTTTTGCGATCGTGTCTTGGATGGCCGCCACGGCATCGCCTAGCGAGTAACCGGGCGCCAGATTAAACGAGATCGTCGAAGCAACGAAAAGCCCCTGATGGTTTACGGAAAGGGGAGTATGATCGAACTGGTAATGAGTGAAAGCTGCCAGGGGAACCATGCTTTCTACTGACGTGGTCACCGCGGCGCCGCTTGATGCGCTCGACCTTCCCGCGACCGCTAGCGCATTCGTCGCCTGATTCACCGCCGAGCTCGTGCTGCGCGAAGTACTGGTGCTACTGCTTAACCCGCTATTCGTTGATTTAGTAGAGCTAGCACTGCTCGTGAAAGTGCCCGCGACGGCGTTGGTTGACTGAGTCCCGGTAGCAATTTGGCCCTGCGTACTCACATAGAGTTTCTTTAAGGTATCGGGGCTCTGCCAATATTGCGGCGCCACTTCCATTACGACGGAGTATTGATTCATCGCGTTGTAGATGGTGGACACCTGGCGCTCTCCAAATGCGTCGTACAGAGTATTGTCAACCGTGCTTGGAAGCAGTCCGAAGCGCCCCATGGTTAGACGATCGATCTTAAGATCAGCTTGTAATCCATTTTGTTGCTGATCGGAATTCAGATCGGTCAATTCAGGGCGCTCTCGCAGCGCGGTAAGAAGCTTGGGACCCCACTCTAAAACTTCGCTGGTCTGATCGGCCTGCAAACTATACTGATATTCAGACAGGCTTTGCCTGCCGCCGATGTGAATATCCTGCATCGGCTGGAGAAACAATCTCGCACCTGAAACCTGAACCAACTTGGCACGTAGGCGTGCCGCTACCGCGGCAATCGGATCTCGATCCGTTTGCGGCTTCAGGGTCACCCACACATTCCCGGAGTTGGTCTGGCGTCCTCCCGTATTCGCCACTACGCTCTCAACCGCGGGATCGTTTTGCACGATGGTCTGAATTTGCTCCATCTTTTTCCGCATCAGCTGAAACGAAATAGCGGAATCAGCCTGGATCCCGCCTAGCAGAGTTCCAGAATCCATGTCCGGAAAAAAGCTTTTCGGTACGACGTTAAAGAGATGGAAATTCAACACCGTAGTACCAATCAAGACCAGGAATATCAGTAGCGAATGCTTTAACGACCAGCGCAGAGTGTCTTCGTAGAAGCTTAGCATTCCGCTGAAGCAACGTTCCGTGATCCGGAAGAACCAATTAGTCTTTGCGGTTCTGGGATCCGCCTCCGCCAAGCGACTCGATTGAGCTGGCCGAAGTCCTTCGGCGCGACCGACTCTACGCAGCAGCTTCGCACACATCATCGGGGTGGCGGTCAGAGACAGAACCAGGGAAATGATGACAGCGACGGACAAAGTTATGGTAAACTCGCGAAATAACCTGCCGATAATTCCACCCATCAAAAGGATCGGCAGAAAAACGCCGATCAGCGACAGGCTGATGGAGAACACGGTAAAAGCCACCTCCTTGGTTCCTTCCAAAGCTGCTTGCAACCGGGAACGGCCCATCTCCATGTGGCGGGAGATATTTTCGACAACCACCACGGCGTCGTCTACCACAAAGCCAGTCGCGATGGTGAGCGCCATTAACGAAAGATTATTCAAGGAATAACCCAACAAATACATGGCGGAAAAGGTTCCAATAATGGAGACCGGCACCATCACCCCGGGGATTAGCATGGCCCGAGTGTCCCGCAAAAACAGGAGCACAACCACTATCACCAACACCACCGCGATGACCAGCGTCTGCTCCGTGTCAGCCAGAGAAGTTCGGATGGTCGCGGTTCGATCTCCAGTTACGATCATGTCGGTGCCGCCCGGCAATGACGCCTTGAGGAAGGGCAGGATCGCCTTGATCCGATCCACGGTCTGAATCACGTTCGCGCCGGGCTGTTTGAAGACCACCAGCGTCACTGCGGATTTACCATTGATGATACCGGCGTAGCGCAAGCTCTGAACGGAATCATTTACCTCCGCAATATCCGAGAGTAACGTGGCTCGCCCGTTCCGGTAGGCGACAACTAAGTCGCGATAATCGGCAGCGTGAATTGCCTGATCGTTAGTATAAACTTGGAACTGACGATCTCCTACCTCAACTGCCCCTTTTGGGCTATTTGCGTTCGCAGCCGCTAACGCCGCTCTGACATCCTCTAACCCGATACCGTATTGAGATAGTGCATCCGGGTTCAACTCCACCCTGACCGCAGGTAATGAGCTACCTCCCACATCGACATTCCCGACGCCTTCGAGTTGTTCCAGCTTCTGTTGGAGTATGGTGGCAGCCGAATCATAGAGCTGGCCGGCTGTACGCGTCGCAGAAGTCAACACGATCAAGAGGATCGGCGCATCCGATGGATTATATTTGCGGTAGGTCGGGTTGCTCCGCAGGTTAGTGGGTAGATCCGCCCGGGCTGAATTAATGGCAGCTTCCACATCGCGAGCGGCCCCGTCGATATCGCGATCCAAGGCAAACTGCAGCGTAATCTGAGTCTGGCCCAGCGAACTTCGCGACGTCATTTCCGTAACATCGGAGATAAAACCTAGATGGCGTTCCAATGGAGCGGCTACCGTCGCTGACATAACGTCCGGGCTAGCTCCCGACATCGACGCTTGGATCATCAAGGTCGGAAAATCGACCTGCGGCAGCGGTGATACCGAAAGATGGAACAGAGCTAGAATGCCGGCAAAAGCGACCCCGATCGTTAAAAGGGTGGTGGCAACCGGGCGCCGAATGAAAATTTCGCAGAAGTTCATCCCAAGACAGTCCGCAGATTAAGAGGAACAATTTAATATCCGCAGATTACACAGATCACGCAGATTACGTCCGCAGCTCCGGTACCTTCCGTGAAGATCAAAACGCGCATCCCACCAACACGGTTTTTTTTGCCCGGCCCCACTGCGCCACCTTAAACCGTAATCTGCGGAATCTGTGTAATCTGCGGATTTTTCCATCTCTGCGATTTAGGCTGGTTCCGCGGATTCGTCTGGCACGGGAGGTGAGATCCGGCGCCCTAGGCGGTCGAGGGCGAGATAGATCACGGGCGTAGTGAACAGGGTCAGCACCTGGCTCAAAAGAAGGCCGCCCACAATCGAGATGCCCAGGGGCCGTCGCAATTCAGATCCGGTGCCGGTGCCCAGCATCAGGGGCAACGCTCCAAATAGAGCCGCTAATGTCGTCATCATGATCGGCCGGAACCTGAGGAGACAAGCTTCGTAAATGGCTTCTCGGGGCGATTTACCGTGATCTCGTTGCGCCTCCAGAGCGAAATCGACCATCATGATGGCGTTTTTCTTAACGATCCCAATCAGGAGAAGGATACCGACGATGCCCATCACATCGAGACCACAGCCGGTCACCATCAACGCGAGCAATGCCCCCACCCCGGCCGAAGGCAAAGTAGAGAGGATAGTAATCGGATGGATGAAGCTCTCGTACAGGACCCCCAAGATGATGTACATGGTCACGATGGCAGCGATTAACAGGAAAAGTTCGTTGTTGAGGGAAGACTCGAACGCTGAGGTGGCTCCGCGAAAGTTCGCGATGAAACCGTCTGGAAGGTTTATCGCCTGTTGAGCTTCTCGAATTTTTCTCACCGCGTCTCCCAGCGATGCACCCGGCGCTAAATTAAACGAGATAGTTGCAGCCGGGAACTGGCCCAAATGCTCAATCCGTAACGGAGTGTCTTTAACCGAAACCTTGCTGATAGCGGATAACGGTACTTGGCCCGCTCCTGAAATCGTACCGGTTGAACTAATCGAGCTAGGCACATAAATCGAGCCGAGCGATTGCAGGCCGCCTTGAAGATTCGGAGCCGCCTCAAGAATAACTCGATATTGATTAGCCTGGGTGAAAATCGTCGATGCAATCCTTTGGCCAAACGCATCGTACAATGCGTTGTCTACAGTGGCGGGGGTAATCCCGAAACGAGAGGCAGTCTTTCTATCGATAACGATATCCGCCGTTAATCCGCTCTGCTGAAGGTCACTCGCTAAATCGATGATTTCAGGAGCCTTTTGCAATTGGCTGACCAGTTTAGGGACCCAAATATTCAGCTGTTTAAGATCAGCGTTTTCGAGCACAAACTGATATTGAGTGGCGCTAACCGTGGTGTCCGTGGTTAGATCTTGGACAGGCTGCAAAAACAAAGTAACGCCTGCCACTCCCTGCGCTTCTTGTTCGATACGCCGCACGATTTCTTGGGAGGTTAGTTGTCGCTGGTCATGGGCTTTTAAGTCGATGAGGAACCGCCCGCTATTGACCGTGGTGTTAGTCCCGTCGACGCCAACGAATGAGGATAAATTGACCACATCCGGATCCTCCAAAATCTTATCCGCCAAGGCGCCCTGCCGCTTGACCATCGCAGAATAAGAGGTCGACTGAGACCCTTGGGTAACGCCTGCTATCAATCCAGTGTCTTGCACCGGGAAAAACCCTTTGGGAATTATGATATAAAGCCAGATGGTGACGACTAACGTGCCGACCGCGACGAGGAGCGTTAGGCCTTGATGGCGCAGGACCCACCTCAACATTTGTCCATACTGGCTGATCATCCCGCCAACCGTCTGTTCACTGAACCTATCGAATCCCCCACTTGGTTTATGGTGGCGCAGCATTTTGGCGCACATCATTGGCACCAGGGTCAGCGATATGATTGCGGAAAGGACGATGGTGACAACGGACGTAACCGAGAATTCGTGAAAGAGACGTCCGATCACGTCTCTCATAAACAGTAACGGAAAATGGACAGCAATTAGTGAGATGGTGAGCGAGACGATGGTGAAACCGATCTGTTTTGAGCCTTTGAGGGCCGCTTCCAACGGACTGTCCCCCATCTCGATGTATCGGCTGATGTTTTCGATCACGACAATCGCGTCATCGACCACGAAACCGGTCGCGATGGTGAAAGCCATCAGGGACAGATTATCAAGATTAAACTTGAGCAGATACATGGCCGACAACGTGCCAATTAACGAAAGCGGCACCGAAAGACTCGGAATGATCGTGGCGCGAAGATTGCGTAAGAACAGGAAAACCACTAACACCACCAGCGCTACGGAAATGCAGAGCTCAAACTCTACATCCTGGACCGAAGCGCGGATCGTAACCGTGCGGTCAGTAAGCACTGCAACCTGGACCGCACTCGGGAGTGTCGCTTCGAGCATCGGTAACAGGTTTTTGATATTGTCTACAACGCCGATGACGTTGGCGCTCGGTTGGCGCCGTACTTCCAGGATAATTGCAGGCGTGGTATTAACCCAGGAGCCCAGTTTGGTGTTTTCGGCTGTCTCCGTTACATTGGCAACATCACGCATGCGGACCGGCCGGCCGCTCTTGTACGCAATGATCGAGTCCATGTACTCCTGCGGATCATGGAGCTGATCGTTCGCGTTGATGGTGTAGGATTGGGTCGGACCGTCAAAATTTCCCTTTGGGGTGTTGACGTTCAGATTACTGATCGTCGTGCGCAGGTCGTCGATATTCAGACCATACGCCGCTAGTGCCTGCAGGTTGGCTTGAACGCGGACGGAGGGTCGATGACCGGTGCTGACCTGCACCAGACCGACCCCAGGGATCTGCGACATTTTCTGCGCTAACCGGGTGTCCGCCATGTCCGCGATTTCCGGTAAGGGTACGGTCTTTGAAGTTAGAGCCAAGGTCAGCACCGGAGCGTCCGCAGGATTGACTTTTGCGTAGATAGGCGGAGCCGGTAAATCCGATGGCAGCAGGTTATTGGCTGCGTTGATGGCAGCCTGTACCTCTTGTTCAGCGATATCCAAGTTCAGCTCCAGACTGAACCTCAGCGTGATTACCGACGCTCCCGCCGAGCTCGAAGAAGTCATTTCTTCAAGACTGGGCATCTCTCCTAACTGCCGCTCGAGCGGAGCTGTAACCGAGGTGGTCATTACCTCTGCGCTAGCACCGGGATAAAACGTCTGGATCTGAATGGTCGGATAATCGACTTCAGGGAGAGCAGATATAGGAAGGAAATTGTAAGCGACCAGTCCGGCGAGCAGGATCGCGATCATGAGCAGCGAGGTCGCAACCGGCCGGAGTATGAACAGACGGGAAGGATTCATCTGCTAGGAGCTAGGAGAAACACAACCGCGAATGCACGCGAATGGACACAAATAAAATCCTTAACCGCAGATGAACGCTGATTGACGCAGATGAAAGCTTGAGTTCGGGCCCAGCGCTATGGCGTAACAACACAAAAACTAAGAAGCGTGCTTTTAGTTTCAAGAAATCTGCGCAATGTATGTTTCTTTTCCTTTCAACCCCATCGGGTAGTCCGGGATAATCTATCTGCGCAACTCTGCGTTCATCTGCGGTAAAGTCTTTATTCGTGTCCGTTCGCGTCAATTCGCGGTTCTAATTCGAATCTGCGGGACGTTTTCGTTGCTGGTCACCGTTCCCGTTCCCGTTCCAGTTCCAGTTACGATGATGTTCTCGTGGTGATCCGCTTGGTCTGCCGGCGGGTTGATGCGGTCTACCTCCGGCATCGTTTACGGAAGGCTTGCCGGGAAGCTGTACTTTGGCACCGTCATACAATCGGTCAACACCGTCAGTGACCACGGTTTCTCCTAATTCGAGCCCGGACCGAATAGCCGTTCGCTGACCGTCGCTCGGTCCGGTTTTGACCACTCGAACCGAGACAGTGGAATCCGAACTATTTACTGCGTATACATAGGAGCCAGGCGCTCCCAATTGGATGGCGGACGTCGGGACAACGACTTCGTCTTTCAATGTATCCACCAGAAGTCGCGCGTTAACGAATTGCTGGGGAAAAAGTTCCTCTTTGTCGTTCGGAAACATCGCTCTCAGTTTTACCGTTCCGGTTGCCGTATCCACCTGATTATCTGTCGTAGCTAACGTGCCGCTGGCAATTTCAGTTGTGTCGGTCCGGTCATAAGCCGTTGCCGGCAACGTGGCGCCGTCATGAAGCCGCCTGGTCACCTGCGAGATCTTGTCTTCCGGAATGGTGAAGATAACTGACATTGGTTGCATCTGGGTAATAACCACGATGCCGTTGGCGTCACTGGTCTGCACATAGTTACCTTCGTCGACCTGGCGGATCCCGACGATGCCCTCAACAGGTGACTCGATGTGGCAGTAAACTAGGTTCACCTTGGCAGTATCGATTTGAGCCTGATCGACGAGCACATTGCCTTCGTCTTGCTTCACGGTGGCTTGCTGCGTATCCACCTGCTGGAACGCGATCGAATCCTGCGCAGCTAGCTTCTGGTACCGAGCAAGATCTAATTTCGCGTCCGCCAACAGCGCCTGATCTCGAACGAGTTGGCCTTGAAATTGTTCAAGCTGCGCCTGGTAGATACGCGGATCAATCTGGGCCAAGAAATCACCTTTCTTAACCAGCTGTCCCTCTTTAAACGCGATCTGAATCAGCTGCCCGTTAATCTGCGTCTTCACCGTCACGGTTGCCAGGGGAGTCACGGTTCCCAGTCCTTCGAACATGATTGGGATGTCGCCCTTTTCTGCGACGGCGATCCCAACCGGCATGGCCGAGTTCATAAAGGCGCGCCGGCCAAATTGAGCAGGCTGTGGCTGCTGACCTGAACGTGGCCGAATTACCCAGAACCACACAGCCGCCAGACCCAACAGAATCAGGCCGAACACCAGAAGCCGGGTCCGGGCCTTTGATTTCCGAGGTTGCGGCGACGGAGGCGAAGGCTTTAACTGAGTTGGCTGGGTTCTCTGGGTACTCATCCTCGTCTGGCGGTCGAATCGTTGCCCTCGAAACGCGTTCGTTGATTTCTCGTATCTTACCGGAAATTTCAAAACGATTTTGGCGCGACAAGCCGTGGAAAAACCAGCCACATCGATGACGTGATAACCCGCGCTAGAACACCATTTTCAGATAAACGGCCCATCATAGGGACGAGTGGCTCGAAGAGACAATGGTAGGGAGGGGCTGAAGAAGGAGTTCAAGGAGTTGCAGGAGTTCAAGGACAATGCAGCCGGCAAGGCCGGCGCGGTTGGGCTATCCTGTTCCTCGCGGGCTTTTTACTTGCAATGCGAGCCAACTCCCCACCTTGAACTCCTGAACTCCTTCATCCAAAGGTTGCGGCAGCAATGGACGATCTGGCAATCGATCGAAACGATCGGCATTTCCTCTGGCGAGATTCTGTTGTCCTTCGACGATGGGCCGAATCCAATCGACGACACGACCGCCCGATTACTCGACATTTTAGGGCAAGAAGCCGTCCGAGCTGCTTTTTGCGTTTGTGGCAAATCCATAACGGACGCGCCGGAGCTTGTACATCGGATGATGACGGACGGGCATCTGCTGGTTAACCATGGCTACTGGCATCAACCGTTTGCGCTGTTTTCTGAGAACGCTCTACAAAAAGAAATCGACGATTGCGACGCTGCCATCGCCGGCGCGGTGCACAGCTCTTCGTTTAAGACTCAATTTTTTCGGCCGGCTTGCGGCTGGCGAACGCCTGCGCTCGACCGTCTGCTACCTCGGTTGGAAAAACAGATATTTCCAATCACTGACTTCGGGTTCGACACGAACATGAGCCGCCATAACTACCCTAAATGGGTTGATCGAACCCTGCAGGCGGCCAGGCGTGACCGAGGCGGTCTCTTCGTCTTACACGATCGCCGCCTGCGTTTCTGGGGCGAACGTTTCTACGATCCTACGGACAAAGATAGCAGCGCTTATCGTGGGTGGGTTCCGAATGCGGCAATGATGCTGATTCGGCGATGCCGAGAGGAAGGATTTAGGTTCGCGGATCCGCATCTGTTTGCGGGACGGCAACAAGAGCTAGGAGAACAGCACAACCGCAGATGAACGCAGATATACGCAGATGAGAGCATTGTAACAGTGCGCTGCGCGTTCTCGGAAATAATCTACCAAAACCGCCCGAATTCTTCCGCACTTTCAACGCTCGTCGTTTTTATCGGATGTTCCTGGGCCTGGCAGCCCAGGAGTTTCGGCGAGCTCAGTCGAGTCGCTAAAATCTTCCAACGCTTCAAGCCTCGCTTCGCTCCATCGTCCATACGCGATCTGCCGCTTCTCATCTTCGTCCATCTGCGGTTGTTGTATTCCTGTTCCCCCTAGGCCGGCCGGAACTTCGCCGTGAAATGTCTCAGGAACGGTGGCGCCTCCACGATCTCGAAACCGCGAAGCTCTTTTTTTCGGGCGTTAATTTCCAATATGGCCTCTACCAGATAGTCGATGTGGCTCTGGGTATAGACCCGGCGAGGAATGGCTAAGCGCAAAAGCTCTTGCTGAGCGGCATCGCCAAACATCACTGATCCGATCTCCACCGAACGAACTCCGGCATGCCGATAAAGCTCGATCGCTAATGCTTGGCCGGGGAACTGTTGCCTGGGAATATGCGGCAGCATCAAACCGGCATCGATATAGATCGCATGGCCGCCCGGGGGTTCGACAATGGGAACGCCGCCATCCGCAATATGACGCCCCAGGTAGGCCGTAGAAACGATCCGGTATTCCAGGTACTCCGGCTGAAGCACTTCTTCTAAACCGACGGCTATCGCATCCAGATCGCGACCGGCCAATCCGCCGTACGTCGGGAATCCTTCGGTTAGAATCAACAGGCTCAGTTCTCTTTCAGCTAACAGATCGTCGTTGTTACAGAGGAACCCCCCAATGTTAGCAAATGCATCTTTCTTGGCGGAAAAAGTACAACCGTCAGCCAACGAAAACATTTCGCGCGCAATGTCTCGGGGCGACTTATCGGCATAAGCAGACTCGCGCTCTTTGATCAGCCAGGCGTTTTCGGCGAATCGGCAAGCATCAAGATAGAAGGGAATCCCATACCTTTTCGTGACCTCGCGAACTGCCTTGAGATTAGCCATTGAGACCGGTTGACCGCCGCCCGAGTTATTCGTGACGGTCACCATCACCAGCGGAATCCGTCCCGGCCCCTCACGCTGAATAAGAGCCTCCAGAGCCTCGACATCGAGATTACCTTTAAACGGAAGCCGAGCCTGAGTGTCTGCCGCCTCCCGAACCGGCAGATCGACCGCTTTGGCCCCCACGAATTCGATGTTGGCCCGCGTGGTATCGAAATGGGTGTTGTTCGGGACGATCTGCCCTGGTTTACAAAGAGTAGAGAACAAGATGCGTTCCGCGGCGCGACCTTGATGAGTGGGAATCACATGACGAAACCCCATAAGATCCTGCACCACTTTCTTCAGTCGGAAAAAGCTTTGGCTCCCGGCGTAGGACTCGTCCCCTCGCATAATTGCGGCCCATTGCTCGGTCGACATGGCGCTGGTGCCGGAATCAGTAAGCAAGTCCAGCAGCACATCAACCGCCCGAAGCTTGAAAAGGTTGTACCCGGCCTCCTGCAATAAGACTTCTCGCCGGACTGCGGTTGTATAGGTGAGCGGTTCAACGCTCTTGATGCGGAAAGGTTCAATGATTGTTTTCAAGCAAGAATCCAGGGAGAGATCCGCAGATTACACAGATTACGCAGATTAGAAACAGTGAGAGCGGCACAAAAGGCAAAATAATTCACAGTAAGGCCACGGAGGTCACAAAGAGGAATTTTATGTCTCGGATCTTGCGGCCTTTGAGGCCTCGTTGTGAAATTTTGTCTTATCCAGTTGCGTCCCCGGTCGACGCAGAGGTGAGAACGGCCTCGCCCGGGAGTCCGTGTATACAGTTTCAACTCCTTGCTAAGTTACCGGACCTGGATCCGTTGCGAAGTGACCCGCGCTTCCAGAAGCTGCTAGCAACACTTAAACCGATCCCGATCACCTGCCGGCGCAGAATTAAGGGAATTCTAGTTGCCTACTTTGGAGTCGAGACAGGCACGGATTTTCCGCAGCAGTTTATCGGGCGCAAAGGGCTTTTCGATGAAATTTCTGGTTTTGCGCAATTGAGCATCGTTGCCCAAGGCGTCGTCGGTATAGCCGCTACAAAAGATTACCTTCAGCTCAGGTTTCTCGGACCGCATTTGGTCAAACAACGCCCGCCCACTGACACCTCCAGGCATGACCACATCGGTCACCATCAGTTGAATCGACTGATGATGTTTCCGCCAAATTTCCAACCCAGTACCGCCCGAGATAGCCGTGTGTACCCGATATCCGTGGTGCACCAATGTATTTTCGATCGCGCGTCGGACGGCTTCTTCATCTTCGACTAACAAGATTGTTTCGGTGCCGCCGAGGATAACCGGTCCCTCAGCAGGTCGAGCGGAAGTCAGTCTGTTCTTGGCCGACCAAGGAAAATAGAGATTAAAAGTCGTGCCTGAATCAGTCAGGCTTTCCACCTCGATCCAGCCCCGGTGTTGTTCCACAATATAAAGGACGGTAGAAAGCCCTAACCCGGTCCCTTTACCCAATTCTTTGGTGGTAAAGAACGGCTCAAAGATACGGGGTAAATGCTCTGAAGCGATCCCCTCGCCGGTATCCGAAACACTGAGACGCGCATACTGCCCAGGCCGGCCGTTGGGTGAAAGGACCGCCTCCGACTTACCAACTTGGACTAGACAGGTTTCAACGGTGAGCCGACCACCTTTGGTCATCGCATCGCGAGAATTAACCGCGAGATTAACCAGAACCTGTTCGAGCATGCTCGCATCCGCATACACGGGCACGGATCCCTCAGCATAGCGGGCTTCCAAAACGATGTGTTCACCGATCAATCGCCTCAGCATTTTTATCACCGCGCCCACGACTTCGTTCAGGTCGATCGCTTGAGGTTGCATCAGCCGGCGGCGACTAAATGTCAGCAAATGCCGGGTTAGGCTAGCAGCCCGGTCGGCCGCATCTGAAATCTCATCGGTAGCTGCTGCCCGCTCAGCCTCCGTGAGCCCGGCGGTCTGAAGCATGGACACGTTCCCTTTAATAGCGGTCAGGACGTTATTGAAGTCGTGCGCAATTCCGCCAGCCAACTGGCCGAACGCCTCCATCTTTTGAGCTTCGCGGAGCCGCTCTTCGAGCTTCGCTTTCTCGATGGCGATGCCAGCAAGATGAGTTGTCCCTTTCAGTAACCGCAGCTCGGCTGGGCTAGGGGAACGCACTTCTCGATAATACATGGCGAAGGTGCCGAGCACTTTGCCTTGTCTGGAAAAAATCGGGGTGGACCAACATGCTCTGAGGCCATGGGGCTCGACTAGATACCGAAAATCGGCCCAAAGCGGGTCGGTCCGGATATCGGTAACGATCACCATCTCCTTCCGGTAAGCAGCCGTGCCACATGACCCGACCTTTGGACCGATCGGAGCGCCATCGATCGCCCGGATATAAGCTTCGGGCAGGTTAGGCGCTGAGGCGTGACGCAACCGTTTCCCCTCCTGATCCAAAAGCAAAATAGACGCAAGCAAGCCTGGAGACTGCGATTCGTTAAGGTGCATCAGCCGGTCGAGCACGTCCGACAACGGTTCACCCAGGGCAATCATCTCCAGGATGGCGTTTTGTCCAGCGCGCAAACCCTTCGCACGCCGGGGCCGGACACTTGGGGTGATGGTTCGTGACATGCCTTTCGAGCCAGCTAATGAGGCAACGCCAACTTATGGGAAACCTAGGTTTTTGGCTAGTTGCTTTCTCTATGGATTTTACGTCGGGATCGCCGCCACCTGCAGCGGACAAATTCCGCCATCGCTAAATACCCTCCCGTGCCCCGAGCTCGTCGCTCGTCAGACTATGACGAACCAGGCCGACGCTTCTTCTAGCCTAAGGAATCGTTATTCTGTATTCAGCATGCGGAGTAGATGAATTTAAGCTCTTTTCTTCAGCGATTACCGGCCGCACGCGTCCTACGTAAGACCAAGGACAGCTTAGTAGCGGTAGGCGCCAAGGATCGGTTCAATCAATTGATTCGACCGTACGGCAAGGTGCTCGACTTCCAGTTAAATACTAAAGAGCGAACCGTCTTTGCTTCATTCCGGCTAAAAGGAGAAGTAGATGCGCTACAGTTTTGGGTTCACGAGTATCGATTGGTTGAGAATAAAAAAGGTGAAACCTTTATCGCGATTGACGGCAAAGACATTGAGACGTCTCGGGAATGGCTAACGAAGTTAATCGGCGATCAACTTGGCCGGCAGAAGGTCCTAATCCCGGAACAATTTAGCTGGCTGAGTCAACTGCTGAAGTGAGGAGCTAGGGACAAGGCATCGCAGCTAGATCATAGTCGTCCTCGTCCTTCGTAATCGTCCTCGTCCTCGAAGAGCGATTTCGTCCCCGATTTGCGCCAGATCGCGGGTTTTCATTGCCGCAAAAATCACCTCAGAGGACGATCAGAACTCACCGGCTAACGCCGCACTTTTCGAGGACGAGGACGATTACGATTAGCTACCCCCTCCTAGCTCCTAGCTCCTCTCAAAGTCCCCTCCCTTGACACCGCTCCGCCGGGCGGACTATAAAACAACCATGACGGCTAGCATCGCAGCTCCACTCGGAGCCGACTTGGGTCTGGACCGGCCAGCGGCGAGAAATCGAGCGCAAAGCAGACGGACCGGCGCAACCAAACAAAAGCGCGCTGCAGGCCGATCAAAGGCCCGGACCCGAGAACGTACCGCTCCGCGGACATCCGAAATTCTTCGCCGATTGTTAGAGGACGAATCCCGCAAGTCTTTTACGATTGAAGAGATAGTTAGCGGGCTGGGGCCAAGGTCGTTACCGACCTCTTTAATGCTATTTAGCATCCCTGAGGTATTACCTATTCCGATACCGGGGCTGGCCACCGCGGTTGTGATTCCTACTGGGATCATTTCCTACCAAATGTTTCGTGGTCAGGAAGAAATTAGTTTGCCGACGTGGTTGCTGAACAGATCTATTCCGCGATCGGCATTTGCGGCCTGCGTAAATGCAATTCTGCCTTTTTTGGAGAAGGCGGAGGGAAAAGTTCGGCCGCGCTGGCGTTGGGCGTCCAGTCGAACTGCTAAGCGTTTCATCGGCTTCTTCGTTTTGCTGATGGCAGCGATTATCGCCTTGCCGATCCCATTCACCAATATGCCGTTCGCGATCGCCATTTTTATTATCGGGCTAGGATTGGCCGAGGAAGATGGCGCGTTGATTTCCCTCGGAATCTTGCTGGGGATCGCGCTTATTGCATTAATCGGGGTGGCCGCTATCGGGATTCTTTCTCTGTTTGGTCTGGCGCCAGAGATTGTCGCTTAACGGCGATAATAAGGAGATAGGAGCGATATTTGGTAGGGCGAGGCTCCTGCACGACCTAGAAGGCGTCGCAAAGCCGCTGACTTAACCTGAAGACTGGTCTACGGCGCCTAACGAAGCCGAGCCGCGGTTAGGTGTTGGCCACGCGTTGGGAAACGGCTCGGCAGCTTAGACGCCTGGTGAGATAGCAAACGGATGAAGGTAAGTCCCCTGCGAAATCTCCAATTCGTCAGGGAGCCTCGCTCTACCATGCTAAGTGCTTGACTAACAGGAAATACCGGTCAGACTGTCACGCACTTGTAACAATGGCTGTCTTGAGGCGGATCAGGGTATTAAGTAAGGTGATGTCTTTAAAGCCTATATGAGCACAAAATCAGAGGCGTCGACGGCCAATGTATTCTCCATGCTGGGAGACGCTCTCGAATCTGCAGCAGAGGCCTTCGAAGAGGCGAGCGTCAACTCGAGCGAATCCGCAAAGAGGGCAGCGCAGACAACCAAGCGAGCCCTAGGTAATTGGGTTCACGGAGCAGCTTACGGTGTTTCCTATGGCTTAATTTACGCCGGGGTGTTCGTCACCGAGCTAATTCCGGAAACCAATGTTGTGCGTCGAGGGTTGGCAGAGGGAGCCGAAGCAGCGTTAGATGCTCGAAAAAAAGTAGCTGCAGAAAAGAACGAGAATAAGACCAAGCTCGTTAAAGTGTCAGCAGCTAAACCAGTAAAGCGACGCACCAAAGCTTCCCCTCGGGCCAAAAAAGTTGTAGAGAAGCGCGCGGACGAATTTGATTCGGCCGCGGCCGCAGCTTCCTAAATAAAGTAGGAAATTTTCTACGCTGGAGTCGGCGACATTTCGGGCGACCAAGAACTTTGAGGAGGATTAGGTCCGTCCATAGTGAGCCGCTCGCGGATGCGGGACCAGGCACAAACTTCGTAGCCAAGCCGAAGGCACCTCTGGCTGCCGATAAAGGACCGGCCGTCCCATCCATCAAGGTGTTACCGACGCCGGAAGAATGGCGACCGCAGCCTCGCAAGCAAAACCAAATCGGCCTACAGCGGGAGTCCGGCGATGGAAGGACCGGCAGCAACGAGCTATCGGCATCGTTCCCTGAGTCAAACCGGATTATTTTCTACGGTCCGACTTATTTTGCGTCTTGGGAATCGGATATTACTCGAAAATTTGCCGAGTTGAGCCTCGGAATCCGCGAGGTTCGAGAGTTAGAGATCGACACGATCAACAAGACCGCGACTCTGTCGCTGGCCGAGAACGGAAAGAAAGTCCTCAGGAAGATCGTCCAGGTCTATCGGGGCGAGCGACGTCCTGATCTCTCAGTTACCTACTCGCCTAAGTTAAGACGAGTCCTCTCCACGAAGATCCCAAGGGTTCGCCTTTTTCGTTACGGTAAAACCATCAGCACATGGGAGCTTCGGGTCAGCGTTCCCGGGTGGATCCGGTTACGTCACGCTCTGGTATTAAATAAGGTGCACCTGGTTGAGGCATTAGAACGGGAGCTACTCGGCCTGATGGGGATTGAAGAATTCCGATCACATCGACAGGCCGGCTCCATCTCGATCACCTATAATCCCAGCGTCGTCAGTACCGAGCAGATCATTCGGCGCCTCGATGAAGCGCTCACTAAAGTTCCGAAACGCCGCAAGAAATCGGTTGTGCTTAGCCGGGTAGGGTTACCCGTGGCGACGGTCTCCCTTGGCCTGTCAATCGGAGCCACTTTCTTCTTCCCACTACTACTCCCGGTCGGCACATTGTTGATGCTGTATACGGCAATTCCTAGTTTCCGGCGGGCGTGGGACGTCCTGACAAAGGAAAGGCGGTTAGGGGTTGATGTGCTGGATTCAATTATCTTTAGCGCGTGCTTATTTACCGGGCAGATCTTTGCCGGGGCAATGACAGCCTGGTTCTTAAGCTTTGGACGGAAGCTGATCAAGCAGACCAGAGCTGACTCAGCCCGTATGCTACTACAGGCTTTTGGTAAACAGCCCTCGTACGCCCGGGTTATCCGCGGGGATAAACCGGTTGAACTTGCGTTGGCAGAAGTTCGGCGAGACGATCTCGTGTTAGTTCACACAGGGGAAGTTATTCCTGTGGACGGCGTGGTTGACGAAGGGGACGCCCTGGTCGATCAGCATGCGCTAACCGGCGAATCTGCCCCAGCCGAGAAAAGCCGCGGAGACAACGTATTCGCCGCCACCGTAATGTTAGCTGGTAAAATTCTCATTCGGGTCGAACGCGCCGGAAAAAATACCGCTTCTAGCAAGATAACGGCGGTGTTGCGGCGAACGGTCGCTTATAAGTTGCGATCACAGTCCAGAGGGGAAGAGCTAGCGGATCACGCGGTTGTACCCGCTCTCGGTCTATCCACTATCGCGGCGAGCTTGGTCGATCCGAGCGCAGCCCTGGCAGTTATCAACTCCGAAATGGGGACGGGAATACGGATGGCCGCGCCTCTCGGGATGTTGAGTTCACTGACCCTTTGTGCTCAACAAGGGATTTTGGTCAAAGACGGCCGCGCGCTGGAATTGATGCGGCAGGTCGACGTCGTTCTGTTCGATAAGACCGGAACTCTGACGCAGGACCGGCCGGAAGTCGGGCAAATCGTCACCCGGAAAAATTATACTCCCGAGCAGGTCCTCACTCTGGCGGCAACCGCGGAACAGAATTTCGGTCATCCGATCGCAAAAGCGATAATGGAACGTTTCAGCGAGTTAGGCGTTCCTCTGCTTCCGATGGAGACATCGGAATATCAGATGGGTTTGGGCATCTCGGTGATGATCGAAGGAGAGCTGGTGCGGATTGGGAGCCGCCGGTTTCTTGAGTTGGAACGAATTCCAGTACCGCCGGATCTGCAAGATGAACTCAGCAGAATTCATGAAGAAGGTAACTCCTTTGTCTGTGTGGCGATTGGTGAGGAGGTGGCAGGAGTAATCGAACTCCGAGCCGCCCTGCGGCCGGAGGTAGAGCAGATTATCAAGGGGCTACGGGCCCGGGGTATCAAACGTATGGCCATTATCTCCGGCGACCATGAAGCCCCCACCCGGCGATTGGCGACCAAGTTAGGGATGGACCGATACTTCGCCGAAGTGTTGCCACAGCATAAAGGTGAACGCGTGCAGTTGCTGCAAAAGGAAGGACATCGGGTTTGCTTTGTCGGAGATGGCATCAACGACTCGATTGCGTTGAAGAAAGCGGATGTTTCCATTTCGCTAAGAGGGGCATCCTCTATCGCTACAGATACGGCTCAGGTGGTTTTCATGCAGGAAAGTCTAGAGAAACTGTGCGCGTTCGTGGATGTCTCCCGCTCCCTCGAGAGAAATGTACAGCGGAGTTGGCAGATGATTTTGATCCCGAACGGGCTCTGTATCGCCGGTGTTTTCATGTTTGGATTCAACATTTGGCACTCGGTCATGTTTAACAATGCTTCCGCTATCCTGGCCTTGGCTAACGGCATGCTACCCCTGCGAAAAGCACGACGCATAAGGGAATTGAAGGTGTTATCTGTGCGGGACGCTGCCGCGGCGCGGTAGATAATGGTTGTCCGGGAACGGCCTGCTGACTTATCCCGACCTGTCCGCCGTAGTGCAGGATGACGAAGGAGGAAGGGATCAAAGGACTGAGCCTGGGGTTTCTATGAAGCCGAACTTGTCAAGGCCGCTCCGGAACAAAAATCCCAATCTGCTAACACCGATCAGAAACTTCTGGTCCCTGCCTAAGTCAGAGGTATAGAGTCAGCCCTATGATCCAGTTGCTCAAACCGGGTGGAGACTGTCTCACAGAAACCACGCTGGAGGAGCTGCGCGACTCCAAAGACCAAGCAACCGGCGCGTTCTGGATTGACCTGTTAAATCCGGAACTTGAGGAAGAGCAGTTCATCGAAACGACTCTTAAGGTGAACATCCCCAGCCGGGATGAAATGCATGAACTCGAGGCCTCTAGCCGCCTTTTTTCCGAAGATGGGACCATCTACCTGTCCTGTTGGCTGTTATCGTTTGAATCCCCGATCCCGATTAACACCTCCGTGGCTTTTGTGGTCACGGAGAAGCAATTCGTTAGTATTCGCTATTCGGATCATCATGCGTTCCGCATTTTCAAGAGCGCAGGCAGCCGTTTACAAAGCCGTCGATTTAAACATGCTAACGACGCATTGGTGGAGCTCATCGAGGCCGTTGTCGGGCAGATCGCCAGCATGCTTCGTTTGGTGGAGCAAGATTTGAACTCTCTCTCGCTCGAGATCTTTGCGGAACAGCATACCCAGCACAGACAAGTTAAGAAGCTGGGGTTGAAACGGATGGTCCAGCGGCTTGGCAAGAAAAACTCTTTAATCGCGTGTTTGCGTGAGAGTTCGGTGAGTCTTGCCGCCTTAACCAGCTATTTTCTCGAACATGGGAAGGGTCAACTGCAACCCGGTGTGACCGCCCGGTTAAAGACGGTCGAGCAGGACATCGGATCCCTGCGACAATACGACGCAGAGCTCTCTTCCGAAGTTGGTTTTCTCCTGGATGCAACGGTCGGACTCATCAACTTTGAGCAGAATCAGAGCATGAAAGTGTTGAGTGTTGCCGCAGTACTGGTGGCTTTCATTTGAAGAAAGTTGGCTTTCAACCCGGCAGACAGAGGGACCATCAACCTTTCAGTAATATGGCTGGCATTCTTGATGACGACCTGGTTTCTACGCGGCCGGCTCTCGAACCGCAGCTGAGCGCTAAGGTTGACGAAGGCGGATCTATGATCAGGCTGTCTGGGCAGCTGTTGGCTGCTGCCGCTTTCGTTTCCAGAAGAAGAGAGCTGATCAATCGCCTATTTTCAATTCCTGATGTAGGCCGGGCGAAAGTTGAGCGACGGCTGGGCGCCATCACCCTTTGGTTTCTGAAGGGAGGATTTCAGCGATCTGAATTATTGGAAGCATTAGCGGTCGCTATGCGGTTAGCAGAACCCGCCGGTCATTCGTTTCCGAATCAGCATTTGCTTTCCCGCCCAGAGTTTCGTGATGAATTCGAGGTGCACCGCGCGGGGCCAAAGCTGACGCTGTGGCAGATCAGCCAGGACCGTCCAAACACTTTAAGGCTGTTCCACGCGTTGCTGGCGAATGATAAGATCAAAACCGCAGTAATCGACGAGGTGCTTTCTCTGGTCGGAGTAACCGCCGCACTGTCGCGCCGCTCTAATGCAATTCAGATCAGTTGCCAACCCGGCGTGTTTTCGATCTGGGCTTTGCTCGAGGTTATCGAATCTGCGCTGGCGCATGCTCTGCCACTTAGTAAACGCCCAAAAGCCAGGATGGAACTGAGACCGGCCCTGATACGCGCAAACTTAGCCTTAGCGCCGATCGCAGATTACGTTTTCCCCCCGTTGGGCTTAGCAAATGCCGTCCTGATAGTCGGCCTCAGCGGAAACCACGTAGGTCCCGCTGCCCGACGGTTAGCACAAGGCAGGGCAGGGCTAGATCTGCTCTATTGTTGTATTGCCCTGTGCACCCTGACCACCTTCACCTTCCTGCCCTCGGCGCTGATGTACTGGTTTTTGGCATTCTGGCCCCAGTTGACCAAGAAGATTCGCCAAGAAGGTGAGCTCAATTTCCTCGCCCGTTTACGACGGAGACCCAGACGAGTCCTGGTCGAGCGCACCGGCGAAGAGGCCGAACTCAAAGTGCATGAATTGAAGCCGGGTGATGTCGTGATCTTGAAGGCAGGTGACACTGCCCCCGCTGATGGAATTGTCATTACCGGGGAAGCTAAGATCCAGGAAAACTTGTTCACTGGTTCTCCCAAACCAGCCAAAAAAACCGAGGGCAGCGAGATTTACGCCACGACTCAAGTCACGGAGGGCAGGGTTCATTTTCGCGTCGGCGCCGATCAGCCGCGAGCCGATCGGTTGCTGGAACTTTACGCAAACGCTTTCGCGCGACCGAAGACCGATTCTCAAGCAACGCGGATTGCGGAACTGCTCGCAGGGCCAGCTCTGTTACTCGGCCTGGCTGCATTGGGTAGAGGAGGAATCCATATGACCAAGGCCGTCATCCGGCCTGATTTTTTTTCCGGCCCGGCTATGGCCGAAGATTTCGGTGACTTCGGGATGATTCTGCAGGCTGCTGATGCTGGGATTGCGATCTTGGATCCAGACGTTCTGATCCCGATTTTCAAGGCAGACTACTGGGTATTCGACGATACGGTTCCTTGGCGTTTTACTCGCGCCTCGGAAGAACTCCTACACTCGTTTGATCACAATCATGATCGGGAGATCGTCTTCCTCTCTCAGAGGGGTAGCCAGCAGATTATAGAGCGCACTGGCGGCGTGAGATTTTCCCGGTTGGACACCGGCGGTTCCAGCGCTGCCAAGAAAGCGTTCATCGCCCAGCGGCAGGCCTACGGTCAGAGCGTTGTCTATTTTGGCGATTGCAAACGAGAGAGCGTTTTAGCCGCGACAGCAGATGTCGCCGTAACCGTAGCGGATGCGCAACACCGGGTAAACGCAGAGGCGCCCATCGTCTTTCTGTCTCCGGATCTAGAGAAGTTCGGTTCGCTTCATTCGCTGTGCGCAAAGCGGAACGTGAAGGTCAAAAGCGCTGTCGCGGTGGCGACGATACCAAACGTTGTGGCAATCGCCGCCGCCGTGTTTCTCAATTCGCCGGCCTTGGTTTCAGTTCTGATGACGACGCTAGGGGCAGCTACTTGCTATCACCGGGCATCTCGGCTTCTGCGGCAAGCCGCGGGCTAAGATGGGACTTATCCCGAAGGCCCGGCCCGCAACGCTTCGCGTAGCGACGCGGGCGGGGATAGTAGGACTCAGCCCGGGGTTTTAACGCCGGGATTAAATCCACATCGTGACCCGCCCTGAAAGGGCGGTAGATAATTCGTCACTGGACATCGCCCTGTCGCCGATCGACAACGCCCGCTCTACCGCCCCTTTGGGGCGGATCGATTTCGTTGCACAACCCGGGATTAAAACCCCGGGCTGAGTCCTGACGTCCCTTCGGGACAAAGTAAAAGGATCCTTAACAAAAAGGCGCCAGCAGGATCTCATCTCTGCCACCCCCCCTAGCTCTGACCACCGCCCTGGTCGCCGGTGTTGAACGCATGGGTCTGACCGTCCTTTACGAGAAAAACTTGTTCCATGGTGCCACCGAAGGTGCCAACGGGAATTCGGATGAGTTTGAAGCCCTCGATTTCTCGGGTCGAATCGATTGCGTTTGCGTACCTACCTAGATCTTTTAGTTCTTGCATCATATTCTTGGTTTCCAGCGAGAGCCACTCGGGGCTCTGTTGCGTGCTGAGGTTTTTGAGATGCAACTCGATAACCGTTTCTTTGATAGGAGGGAAATATATGTTTACTATGGCTAGGATAGGAACTGCCTATGGAAATGCACCAGTTGCGTTATTTTGTTGCCGTGGCTCGCTCCGGTAATTTTAGCCGCGCCGCAGACGAATGCCGGGTGGCCCAACCGTCGTTAAGTCAACAGATTCTGAAACTAGAAGACGAGGTAGGCGAAAGGCTTTTTGAGCGAACCAGGCGGCGTGCCATTCTTACCCCGGCGGGGACGCTTTTTTTGCCTCACGCCCTGAATGTTTTGGAAGCGGCGGAGAGGGGGCGGCAAGAAATCCGGGATATGGGCGATCAGGTCCGGGGTAAGATCCTGCTAGGAGCTCTTCCAACAATCGCTCCGTATTTTCTCCCAAAAATCATCCGGCCCTTTCGGGAGAAATATCCGGGAGCCGAGTTAATCCTTCACGAGCAAACCACCGAACAACTGGTCCGGAATCTCGAGGAGAACGAAATCGATTTGGCCCTGATCAGCGACACGGCCAACAACGCCGACATTCAAATCGAACCGCTGTTTAGCGAGGAACTTCTTCTCTGCCTGCCGGTCGACCATCCGCTGGTGCACCAAAAAAAGGTGGTGGCTGCGGATTTGCGCCAAGAAAAATTCATTCTGATGCATGAGAGCCACTGTTTGGGAGCGCAGGCCCAGCAGTTCTGCCAGTCTAAAGGCTTCAAGCCCCGGATTAGTTGCCGAAGCGCCCAAGTCGGCACGGTCCTGGCAATGGTCAAGGCTGGGTTAGGGATCTCCCTTATACCGGAAATGGCTAGGAAACATGGGCTGGAGGAAGGAATCGTATACCGTTCCCTCGATGGCGCGCGACCGGAACGCGCGATCGTTCTAGCGGTTTCCGCGCAGCGCAAACCGGCTCGCGGCACCATTGAGCTTTCGAGATTCATCCGAGAAAATGCTCAGTCGACTCAGGGAAGGCGGTGAGCGCTGGGAACGTCGAGACACGAAAGGGGCTCTGATGGCACCGTGCTTTCGAGCAATCCTGAAGATCACCTTCGTTAGCTTCGTTACCCTTTGTAAAAGCTGTTTTGAGGACCCTGGCGCGTTTTTAGCCGCTTAAGGGTTCTTGCGAGGGCCAAGGAAAAAGGATGGATCTCAGCCGTCACCAAACTGGCAGCCACTATCGGGTCTCCGTTTATAAATTCTAATGCCGCCTCCTGATCTTTGGCTTCAAAAACCACGATCCCGAATGTCTTGTCCAGAGATTCAGCCGTGCGCCCAGCCAGAATGACCTGACCTCGATCCGTCGCTTCTTTGAGCCGATTGGAATGTTTATCGAATGCTGCGCTGTCTTCTTTAGTCCAGGCCTGCTCCTCATATAGGCGGGGGACTAGGCGGAGTACACAGATGAACTGCTTGGGCTTAGCAGCAGGTGTAGGAGTTTGATCTTGGCCGAACAGATGCCCGGCGCTGATTAACGCTAGGAGAACCACTAGGTAACGGGCCATGCCGAGGAGGATAGGGATCTCCTATGCTAATAGCAAGTGGACCAGGCCAGAGAAAATCGAGAGTATTAAAACATATTACTTGCATGTTATAATAACTAATCTATTTTAGGTTTCTAATAACGTGAGCGCCGTCGATTCTTCCATCCTTTCTACCCTCAAGACCGCCTTCGGTTTCGACCAATTCCGAGACGGACAAGCCAAGATCATTACCAAAATCCTCGAAGGTAACTCCGCGTTAGCTGTCTTCCCGACCGGCAGCGGTAAGAGCCTTTGCTATCAACTGAGCGCGCTGCATCTACCAGGTTTGACCCTCGTCATTTCGCCACTAATTGCGTTAATGAAGGACCAAATCGATTTCTTACGCGCCCGAAATATTCCTGCCGCCCGATTGGATTCGAGCATCGATCTCGAGGAAATCCGGCGCACGGATGCGGACTTACGTAGTGGTCGTTTGAAGTTGCTTTATGTAGCGCCGGAGCGTTTCTCGAACGAGCGATTCATCCAGAAGCTCCGCCAACTCCAGATATCCCTGGTGGTCATCGACGAAGCCCATTGCATCTCGGAATGGGGGCACAATTTTCGTCCTGATTATCTAAAGCTCGCTCAAGCGGCGAATGCGCTCGGGATCAACCGGGTGCTCACACTCACGGCAACGGCGACGCCAGCGGTGGCTAACGATATCTGCCGCGAGTTTAAGATTGCCAGCGATGCTTTCGTGCACACGGGATTTTACCGGCCCAACCTGACGCTGCGGATCACGCCCTGCAATAGTGGAGGAAAGACCGAGCTCCTGCTGGACCGGCTGAAGAACCGCCCACCCGGTCCGGCTATCGTGTACGTAACCTTGCAGCGGACCGCAGAGCTGGTCGCCAATGCGCTGAGCAAGAAAGGTCTCCCAGCTCGCCATTATCATGCCGGACTGAGCGGCGAAGAACGCGGTCAAGTACAGGATTGGTTTATGAAATCTTCCGATGCAATCGTGGTGGCAACGATCGCGTTCGGCATGGGGATCGATAAATCGAATATCCGCTATGTGTTTCACTATAACCTGCCGAAAAGCCTGGAGAACTACTCACAAGAAATCGGTCGGGCGGGCCGGGACGGGCAGGATTCGACCTGTGAAGTGTTAGCCTCGGTCGATGATGTCACGGTTCTGGAAAATTTCACCTATGGGGACACGCCCGACAAAACGAGCATTGGCGCAATCATCGACTGGGTCCTTGCGAAAGAGAACCAGTTCGATGTTTCCGTATACGACTTATCCCGGAGATATGATGTGCGGCCTCTGGTGATCGAGACCTTGCTGACCTACCTGGAGCTCGAGGATGTGGTCGAAGCCACGGAGCCATTCTATAATGAGTACCAATTCGTGCTCTTAAAATCGACGAAAGAGATCCTGAGCCGGTTTGATGCGGAGCGAGCGAACTTCGTTCGTGGCATTTTTGCCAACGCTACGAAACACAGCAAATGGTCCTCGATCGACATCGATGAGACAGAGGGTCGGCTTTCGACAACGCGAGCGCGGATCATTAAGGCGCTCATGTATCTCGAAGAGCGCGGCGACCTTCAGCTAAAAGTCGCTGGGCTCCGGCAAGGGTACCGTAGAAAAGCTCGGCTTTTGGACTCGCCGGAACTGAAGGCTAAGATGGTTGAGCGTTTCGAGGCCCGGGAAAGAAACGACGTGAACCGGGTCCGCCTAATCGCTCAGCTGGCGGAGCATCCCGGGTGCATCGTACGCTATCTCCTCCAGTATTTTGGGGAAGAATTGGGGCGGGATTGCGGACATTGTGAAAGTTGTCTCGGCAATTCGCGAAGAACCTTCCTGACTCAACGGACGCTGAGTGTACCGAAGCTGGATCATCAGTTTGGCGTCCTGCGCCACAACTATCCCGATGCGCTTTCTTCTCCGAGACAAATCGCTCGTTTCTTATGCGGGCTGAGCTCACCTTTGCTCACGCAAACCAAGCTAAATCGGCACGAAGATTTTGGGGTCCTGTCGGAAATCCCGTTTCAGAATGTGATGCGGGCAGCGGAGGAGTTGGTGCTGAACGGGGCGGCAACTTAGAGCAGTGAGGCGTGGCGTATAGCAGTGGACAGGAGTGGACGCAAGTGGACCAGACGGTCGCACAGCGTCCTGGGCTGCCTGCCCCTAAGTGTTACCCCGGGGTTCACGCCGTCGACTGGGTCCGCCACTGTCCACCAGGTCCACTCACATCCGCCTCCCACGGGTTCAGACTTGCAAAAAATGGCAAACCAGTAGAATACAGGGCGAAATTTTTGCTTCGTATGACAAAATCCCGCCTCCATGCCCTCCTTTTGGGAGCCGCCTCCGGTATTGCCCTTTTGAGCGGCTGTACCACGACTGAAACGACCTCAACCAATGGAACGTTCCCTGGCAACTACACTGCTGTCGCCTACAAGCCGAAGGATCCGGGCGCGGTCCGGGTTAAAGTATCGCTCGAAAACGCGATGATTTATGTGATGGAAGGTGACCGTCCGTTACTAGTAACGCCCTGCACGATTGGCGTTCCGGGTAAATCAACCCCGACCGGCGGCTACCACGTGCTCGACAAGGAGAAGGACAAACGCTCGGCTTCATACGGGTTCTGGGTCAAAGGCGGTGAAATTATCGTTGGAGAAAGCACCAGGGCGCCAGGGAGTGGATATCACTACGTTGGCTATCCGATGCCATACTGGGTTGAGTTTAAACCGGAATACGGATTCCACGCCGGAGCCGTTTGGCCAGTCCCGCGTAGCCACGGCTGCATTCACGTACACCCGAACGTCGCACCAAAGTTTTTCGCCCTGGTCCATGCCGGCACGCCGGTCACGATTTCCAGATCCCTTCCGGAGGATGCAACCATTGGAAAGAACGTCCAACGACCGAAAGACTATACCTGGAAAGACCCGGTAGCGTCACTGCTGATCTCAGGTCCTTCAAGCCACTCGTTCACCGGGCCGCAAGAGCCAGCTTTGGCGAATCAGTAACCACGTTTTTAGTAGCTGCGAACCGGCATAGCCGGGTTTAGCCTTACCCATGTCCGTACCCGAGAGTACTGCTCCTGCAAAGGCAAGGAAGATCAACCTGCGTACGCCAGACGTTATGGCAAAAGTGCAGGAGCAGGTAGAATCCCATTATCGTAGCACCATTGTTGAGAAGCTCCGAGTCAACGGCGGGGTTCTCCGAGTCGGGGACACGACCGTCTTGTTGGCGAAGCAATTCGGCTTCTGCTACGGGGTGGAGCGGGCGATCGATTTAGCTTACGCCGCACGCAAGGTCTTTAAAGATAAGCGATTATTCATCCTCGGCGAGATTATTCATAATCCGCTGGTGAATGATCAGATCGCGACGATGGGGATTAAAAACCTCATTGGTCAGGACCGCGAGGCAGAGATCGAGGATTTGACGGCTGACGACATCGTTATCGTTCCCGCGTTCGGCACGGATCTAGAAACCTTAGGGAAGATTCATGAGCGCGGTTGTCAAATTGTCGACACGACCTGCGGCGATGTAATGAGCGTCTGGAAGCGAGTGAGACAAAACGCTTCTGAAAAAGTTACTTCCATCATTCATGGGAAGGCTGAACATGAAGAGACCAAGGCAACGGCATCCCGTGCGCTCGGTCAGGGTCACGGCCACTATCTCGTGGTCTTGACCTTAGCTGACACCGATTACGTGTGTGATTACATCCGCCACGGCGGAAACAAAGAAGCTTTACTTGAACGGTTTAAAGATGCGTGTTCGCCAGGTTTTGATCCCGAAATCCATCTGAAAGCGGTGGGAGTGGCCAACCAAACGACGATGTTGCGGGGTGAGACCGAAGAGGTCCAACGACGAGTTCGAGCGGCCATCATAGACAGAGACGGACCTGAGGAAGGAGCGAAAAACTTTCGTTTCTTCGACACCATTTGCGGTGCCACGCAGGAACGCCAGGATGCACTGCGCGTGCTCCTGGAAGAAAAGATGGATCTGCTTTTAGTGGTCGGTGGGTACAATAGCTCGAACACTTCTCACTTGGCGGAGATGGGAGAAGCAGAGCTTCCGACTTATTTCGTTCGCGGGGCCAACAAGCTCGAAAGCGCCAAGCAGATCACTCACTTCAATTTGCACAAAAAGGGTGAAACCACGACCCAAGATTGGCTCCCAACAGGGCCAGCGGTCATCGGGATCACGGCTGGTGCGTCTTGTCCCAATAACTTGATCGAAGAGACCATTCTGCGCGTTTACGAGCTGCGCGGGGTTGCAGCTAAGGAAATATTGGGACAGTAATCAGACCGGTAGGGCGAATAGAAAGCCTCCAAGACCTGGTTACACAGAGGCCACGCCTAACCCTTTCGGATTTGTCCCGAAGGCTTGTGAATGCCGGACGAACTTGTGGATACCCACCGCCTGGAGGGGAGCTACAACGCTATTATGGCATCCCCACCCCTTTCGAGGACGAGGACGAAAGCTGGCGCCCCGCCTCCTTCGGCGGACGCCATAACTCGTTTTTCGTCTGTCTTCAAACGTCGACACCAGGTAATTTCTCCGTGTGTCCGAGCGTTTCCTGATCGTCGACGGTCACAGCATCATTTTTGCCTGGCCGGAGTTGCTCGCATTGCATCAGCGCAACACGGCGGTAGCACGTGACAGCTTAGTCAAGACATTGACCGCCTATCAGGATGTATCCGGGACTCATGTGGTGGTCGTTTTCGATGGCAAAGGCGCCATGGTTAACAAGATCGAGGAACCAGGCGGAATTCAGATCTTTTATTCAAATACCGGACGCACTGCCGATGAAATCGTCGAGCGGCTGGTTGCGAAGTACGGGAAAACGTTCTCGATCACGGTCGCAACGGCCGATTTGCTAGAGCAGCAAACAGTGACCTCTTTCGGCGCTCAACCAATTGGATCTGAGGGGTTACGTCGAATGATCGAGGATGCTCAAGTGGAGTTCGCCGCAGAGCTGAAGAGGCGGAGGAAGAGGATGTAGGAAGGGCGTCGCGGCATTAATCGTACTCGTCGTCGTCCTCGAAAAATGGGGTGTGGCATGAAGGTGTGGACGCACCCAGCGCCTGGAGGGGAGCCGCTTTATAATATTGCAGCTCTATCGGTTGGCAGCAGGCGGCTCCCGAGAGCGTCTCCAGGTGATGCAGTTCTATCGCGAGTCGCATTCTCACCGCAACGGAACAGATACGATGGGGAAAACATCACGCTGGGTTATTCTCGGGAGCCGCCCGCTAACAACGTTCGTCGGCCAGATCCTGCCCTAAGACGAATATCGTAAGGTCGCCTCGCGCGTGCCAAAGCGGCTCCCCTCCAAGTCCTGGGCGGCTACACGCGCCATCCCCGAAGCCTTCGAGAACGAGAACGATTACGAATCGCGCTGCGGCCACCCCCTGCTAGCTCCTAGATTCTACCACCTAGACTAGCTCCTAGCTATTTCGCCTGGTAGATCCGGATCTCGGAATCGAGCTCGCGATCAAGGAGCTCGCACAGCTCAAGAGGAGACTCCAGCGCAGCGAAGACTCCCGTCTTATCGACTACCACGAGATTACATTGTTGAGCGACTTCGCGGAGGCGGTAACCCATGTGCACCGGCGGGAACTTTGCTTCTTCTCCCCATACCAGGGTAACCGGCTGTGTCACTTCGGCTAAATGCCCTTCCAGATCAATGTTGAGCTTACCGCGAACCGAATAGAGAGCGGCGCGATTCGCACCAAATTGGCGCGAGTAAGTCCAGAGAACATCAACTATTTCGTCATCGATCTTCTCCGGATCGGCAAAACAAGCAGTGGCAAGCCAAAGCCGGATCCGAGCTTTCGTAGCCAGAAACCGGTAATAATAGGTCTGCCGAGCCAACGGGAGCGCAGCTAGCCACCGGCTATAGTCAAAAAAATTGCGCCGGCCGTGATTTCCTGCCGTACCGACCGGCATTAAAAGAACCAATCGTTGGATCAATTCCGGATGGCGTTCGGCCAATAAAGTCGCAAAAGCTGCGCCTAAGCCGCTAGCCACGATGACTGAGCGGGCTTGTCCGGCTTTAGCGCGAAGAAATTCCGCTAAAATCTCTGTGTGTTCCGACGGACCGAATGGTCGATTCGGTCGGGATGATTCGCCAAACCCGAGGAGATCGGGCGCCAGGACCTGGAACCGGTCAGCAAAATGCGGATACACTCGTGACCACTCGAACGACGATGCTCCCGCGTATACCCCATGGATGAAAACGAGGGGATCGCCTTTCCCAGACTCGTGGTAAACCAGATGACCTCGACCAGTATAAAAGATCCGGGTCGCAAAAATCGCAGGGGCGACTGTGTCCGGGATTTTCGCCGATTTGGGTGTTTTGAATGCGTACCGAAGTGCCAACAAAATGGCGCCCAGCAAACCCGCGCCCAGGCCTACTCCCCAAAACCGGTACTTGGAAAAAAATCTCAAGTGAGTAGCACCCTACCCGACCCTGGCGTGACTTGTCCAATTACCTTTGATCCGGTCTTGGCAGCAACCTCCTCCGCATGATGCCTGGCGACAAACAAGACCATGCCGATTCCCATATTGAAGACTTCGAACATCTCTTGAGCGGAGATATCTCCTCCGCGTTGGATCAGGCGAAAAATTGGAGGCACTTTCCAAGAGGCAGTATCGACCAACGCGTCGCAAGTTGGCGGCAAGACTCTTGGAATATTATCGATCAAGCCACCGCCCGTGATATGGGCCGCGCCTTTAATGCGCCCGACGGGTACTGCGGCCAGCAGGGGTTGATAATTCTTATGGATCCGCAGAAGCTCTTCGCCGAGCGGGCGAGTCAAGCCCTCGGCTTTAGCGCTAAGGTCGAGCCGCATTTGCTGCAGCAAAACCTTACGAGCTAAGCTGAATCCGTTGGTATGCAGCCCATTCGAAGGAAGCCCCAGCAAAACGTCGGAGGGGACGATGCGTAAGCCGTCTAAGATTTTCGTACGATCAACCACGCCAACAATACAGCCAGCAAGGTCATACTCACCATGGTGATAGAGATCGGGCAACTGCGCCGTCTCTCCACCGATCAGAGCGCAATTTCCTGCTTTGCAGGCCTTGGTGAAACCCGAGATCAGTTGATCAAAAACTTCCGGATCCAGTCGTTCGGCTCCGATATAATCCAAAAAGAAAAGAGGCCGGGCGCCGGTCACCGCGATATCGTTGATACTGTGATTCACCAAGTCCTGAGCAACCGATTCGTGGCTGTTTAACGCGACGGCGATCTTTAGCTTAGTACCAACGCCGTCGATACTGGAGACCAGTACCGGCTCTTTCATTTGCCCAAACTCAGCCCGAAACAAGCCGCCAAAACCACCAATCCGGCCTAAGACCTCAGGGCCATAGGTGCGCTGGACTTTTTCCTGAAGGCCTTGTTTAACCTGATTGCCGAGTGCGATATCGACACCGGCGGCGGCGTAGGCCTTCTTCTTTGAGACCGGTCTCATTTAGAAGGAACGAATAGTCGAGGCTGGGCAATGTCTTCCTGCAAAAGGTGCGATCGCCCTTTGCGACGCTCCATGATGAATTTGTCCAAAACCCCATTGAACGGAACCGGATACTCGCCATCGAAACAGGCTAAGCAAAAATGGTCTTTAGGCAGGCCGGTTGCCCGCACCATGCCGTCGATATCCAAGTAGCCGACCGAATCGACGCCGAGATACTCCCCAATCTCGTCAGGAGCACATTGATTGGCCAAGAGATTCTTCGGGTCAGGGAAGTCGATGCCGTAAAAACAGGCAAACCGATGCGGAGGACAGCTGATCCTCAGGTGCACTTCCTTCGCGCCGGCTTCCCTCAGGTTTACCACCCGAGCTCGCGCCGTCGTCCCTCGCACAACGGAATCATCCACTACTATCACTCGCTTGCCAGCCACTAACTCGTTAATCAGGTTGAGCTTCACTCGCACATCAAAGTCCCGAATGAGTTGGGTTGGTTGAAGAAAAGTGCGCCCGATATAGTGATTCCGAACAAACGCATGCTCGTAGGGAATCCCGAGCTCGTGACTGACCCCTAGAGCGGCATAGTTACCAGAATCGGGTACGGGCACCACGATATCGGCTGCCACGGGGTGCAACCGGGCGAGTTCCCGACCCATCGCGACCCGAACCTTACTGACGTTGCGGTTCTGGATCATGCTGTCCGGCCGGGCAAAGTAAACGAACTCAAACATACAGAACGCTTGGCGCTCTTCCCGGAATGGCCACTCCGAGTGGATGCCGTCGTCGTTGATGATGATCACCTCTCCCGGCTCCACTTCGCGGACAAACTCGGCGTGAATGAGATCAAATGCGCAGGTCTCGGAAGCCAAAATAAACGCGTCATCTAATTTGCCCAGAACCAATGGTCGGAAGCCGAACGGGTCACGCACTCCAATGATTTCTTTCTCGCCCATGACCACAAAAGAGAAGGCCCCATGGATTTGGCGAAGTGCGGTCAGCACGTTCCGATTCCCACTAGGCTGAGCCAACAAGTGCAAGACGATCTCGCTATCGACGGTGGTCTGAAAAATCGAGCCGCGACTTTCTAGCTCATCGCGCAAAGGCGCCGCATTAATTAGATTACCGTTATGAGCGATCGCTAACTGGCCGCGAGCGCAATCCACCACGAAGGGTTGGGCATTCTTTAGGGTACTGGAACCGCTGGTGGAATAGCGAACGTGGCCAATCGATCGAGAACCCCTTAGGGCCACCAGTTCCTTTTCTCCAAAGACCTGGGACACCAAGCCCATCCCCCGATGAATATGAAATGGCTTGGACGACGCTTCAGCCGTGACTATACCGGCACTTTCTTGACCTCGGTGCTGCAGAGCAAACAACCCGTAGTACGTCAGCATCGCGGCGTCGGGATGCCCGTACACCGCGAAGACACCGCATTCGTGGGTGGGTTTATGGTGAGTTTTCACAAATCTTGCTGAGACAAGGCCAGCGCAATAGAAGAATACCACGCCTCACGGAGTTGATCCAAAGGCCAAGATAAAGCGCCCTGGGGTCCCTCGATCGCCAATGCACTGCCGCCCACCGAACCGAGCCTGATCGTCTCAATTCCCGCCTGAGCCGTGTCTTGATGAACCAGCTCGATTGCCTCGCTGGGAACGCTCACGACGATTCGGGATTGTGATTCGTTGAAGAGGCAAAGATCCACTCGCGCATTCGAAGCCGGGAGAAGGATTTGAGCGCCGATTCTTTCCGGTCCACTCATGCAACCCTCCGCCAGGGCTACGGCTAAACCTCCTTCGGAGCAGTCGTGGGCGCTCTTCACCACGCCTTTTCGAATCAATGCTCGTAAAAATTTTTGGACGGCCAGCTCCCGATCGAAGTCTAACCGAGGAGGCTTGCCAGCCTTCTTTCCATAAATGGTTTTGAGATACAACGAACCGCCAATTTCATCCCCAAGCCCACCAATAAGAAAAATCACATCTCCCTCGTCACGAAAGTACTGACGAGTGATCCAGCGCTCGTCTTCAATTAAACCGACCATCCCGACTGTCGGCGTCGGATCGATCGTTCCTTGCGGACTTTCATTGTATAAACTGACATTTCCTCCTGTCACCGGCGTTTCAAAACGGCGGCAAGCTTCGGCTAGTCCTTCGACGGCTTCTCGGAGCTGCCAAAAGTTCTCGGGCCGGTAAGGGTTTCCGAAATTGAGATTATCCGTCACGGCCAGCGGAACCGCACCGGAACAGGTCAGGTTTCGGGCAGCTTCTGCGACGGCAATTTTAGCGCCTTCCCGGGGGTCCAACCGGCAGTACAAATGGTTGCAATCGGTGGTCGCAGCCAAGAACTTATTTGCCTCGCGCACATAGAAAACCGCGGCATCAGAGCCTGGCGGAACCACCGTTCCCGCCCGGACCGTGTAATCGTACTGCCTGAAAACCCAATTCTTAGAAGCAACCGTGGGGTGCGCCAACAGCTTTATCAAACTGTCCTTCGGATCTTGAAACGCGAGGCCTGAAACCTCGATTGCTTCGCTCCCCGAAGGAATCGCAACCTCGCGCTCGTACACCGGCGCGTCATCGGCCAACTGTTTTGCCGGGATCTCAACTTCGACCGCGCCATCGTTCAGAACCCGCATGAAGCCGTCATCCGTCACTATGCCAACCCTGGAGTAAGGAAGATCCCACTTTTCGAAAACCTCTTTGACGCGCTCTTCCTCACCGCTACGCACAATGATAAGCATCCGTTCCTGAGATTCACTCAGCAGAATCTCGTACGGCGACATGCCGGTTTCGCGTTTCGGGACCAGAGACAGGTCAATTTGAACGCCGGTGCCCCCGCGGCTAGCGGTTTCGCAAGTGGAACAGGTGAGGCCGGCGGCTCCCATGTCCTGGATGCCGGCGACTGCGCCGCTGTTCAGGAGCTCGAGACAAGCTTCTAAAAGCAGTTTTCCTCGGAATGGATCACCGACCTGAACTGCCGGCCGGTCTGCCTTTGATTCTTCGGTCAGGTCGCGAGAAGCAAACGCGGCTCCCGCCAAACCATCCCTTCCCGTCTCTGATCCGACATAAAATACTGCATTGCCGACGCCAGAGGCGGCTCCCCGAGCGATCTCCGCCTTCTTCAAGACACCTAAACAGAGAACATTTACCAAGGGGTTGCCGTTATACGACTCATCGAAGCCGATCTCTCCCCCAATCGTGGGAACTCCAATGCAATTCCCATAATGCGCAATCCCGGCTACAACACCGCGAACCAATTTACGATTTTTCCGGGCGGCGTCGTTGTCACCGTGGATCGGCCCAAATCTGAGGGAGTTCATCAAGAAGACAGGCCGCGCTCCCATAGTGAAAATGTCTCGGATGATCCCCCCAACCCCGGTTGCCGCCCCCTGGAACGGCTCAACCGCGCTGGGATGGTTATGGCTCTCCATTTTGAAGGCCACGGCCCAACCGTCACCGATATCGATCACCCCGGCATTCTCTTCGCCGGCCTTCACCAAGACTCGAGGGCCAGTGGTCGGAAATTTTCTGAGCTCTCGGCGGGTATTCTTGTAGGAGCAGTGTTCACTCCACATGACGGAGAAGACGCCTAGCTCGGTAAAATTCGGCTCGCGCCCCAGGATCGCTTTGATCCGCTCAAACTCCTCCTCCGACAGACCATGTTGGTGCACTAGCTCCGGGGTAAGAGTAGGAGTCATGCCGCGACTGATAGCAGTGTATCCACTAAGGATCTGAATAGTTGCAGACCGTCGTCACTGCCTAGGCGTTGGTCCCAGGAGCGATCCGGGTGAGGCATAAGCCCGAGAACGTTCCCAGCCGGGTTGCAAATACCGGCAATATTGTTCCGGCTTCCATTTGGGTTCGCCTCGGGAGTCGGCTGACCGTTCACATTCACGTATCGAAACACCACTTGCCCCTCCTCTTCGAGTTCCTTCAAGGTTTGGTCGTCGGCGTAGTAGGCGCCTTCACCATGGGCAATCGGCATTTTCAGTATAGCGCCCTCGTCGGACAGCCGGGTAAATGGCGTACGGTTATTTTCTAGCTTCAGGCTGACCGGCTGGCACAAAAACAGGAGAGAACGATTCCGGATTAAGGCGCCGCGCAGTAGACCAGTCTCACACAAGATCTGAAAGCCGTTGCAGATACCGAAAACCGGCATGCCCGCGTGGGCTGCCTTAGTCACAGACTGCATTACTGGTGAAAACGCCGCGATCGCGCCACAGCGGAGGTAGTCACCGTACGAAAAACCCCCGGGAAGGATGACAGCGTCATAGCCGGCGATCGACGTTTCTTTGTGCCAAACGTATTCGGCCTTGATACCAAGGCCGTCGGTTAACGCGCGCAAACAGTCTTGATCGCAATTTGAGCCGGGAAAACGAACAACGGCAATTTTCATCGCGATCTTACTTCAGTACAGCTCCTAAAATTCGGTAGTCTTCTATCACTTGGTTACAAAGAAGTTCCCGGCAGATCTCATCGAGTTTTGCCTCGTCCGGTTCACCGGCAAACTCTATCTCAATAATCTTTCCTACGCGAACGGTGCCGACATTGCTCAAACCGAGTTCGCGGACGGCGTTACGGACGGCTACACCCTGCGGATCTAGCACACTCCGCTTTGGCATCACGACAACCTCGAGTTTCACGGCGAAAAGCATCAGGGGAGACACGGGCGGCGTAAAGAAAAAATTACGGCGTGCGGTGGCGTGTCGGCGTATGGGCGAATTGGACCGATGCGACACATTGAACCCATAGGTCGCAAGGTCTCGCGGTCCTACGAGGCAACGTGGTGCACGGGTTCAACACGCCGTTACGCCGTCACGCCGTCACGCCGTCACGCCGTTACGCCGTTACGCCGATACGCCGATACGCCGATTGGGGGCTGGACAGCTTCGGCTCTACTGATAAACTGCGGGCATATGTCCCCTCCGTGGAAGTGGCTATTACCGAGCATCATCGCCATTTTGGCAGTCGAACCCTCGGGTGCGCAGCGAGCCGGTGGGGGTAGTCCTGCGACCCCAGCAGCTTCGCCGTTGACCCAGGCGGAACTGAAAGCTGCCGTCGCTATTGATTCACTGACCGTTCCGACGCCGGGAGAATTTTTCAAAGCGATTGATAAAACTGGTAAACCAAACTGGGTATCTCAATTTCGACCACCCACACCGATCGGAGGGGTCAACCGAGCGCAAATGGCCCTAAACCTCGGTACCTTGATCGCTGACGGTTACATCGCGGTCGAGGCACAGGACGGTCAACAGGTCAAAAATATCGGACGCGATGTGCTTTCCCTGGCGAAAAAACTTAGTGTGTCCGATAGCGTCTTGGCTCGGGGTAAAAGCATCACCCAATTCGCCGAAGACGGGTCTTGGGACCAACTGAATGAAGAGTTGGAAGCAACCCAAAACGAGGTTAAAAAGGCGCTCGAGGAAAACCGGGACACCGACTTGATTACGTTAGTGAGCGTCGGCGGCTGGATCCGCGGTACTCAAGTGGTGACCGGGCTCTTAGTCGAGAGCTACAACCCGGAGACAGCAAAGCTGCTACGACAGCCTGCGTTGGTTGGCTATCTGCGAGGCAAACTGGACCAACTCCCGGCCAAAATCCGGCAGGACAAGATCGTCGTTAAGGTGAATGGCGACCTTAAGAACATTGCGACTTTGGTCTCATTTCCGGCGGATCATGTTCCCACAGCGGACGAAGTGAAGACCCTCAATCTGGCTTCTGCAAAATTGACTAAGGAAATCTCAGCCGGCGAATGAAACGTTTCTTAATCTCTCTCTTCCATCTTTTATCGTTCCCGGCGCTCCGGCTCGTTCTCGGCGTTGTCGTCGTTGTTTTTAGTGGGGCGGCGGCGCTGTTCGGCGCAGACACCGACGAGCAAACCAAAGCGCATAGCGAGGTCCTGGATCTGGCCGGTGCTTTTCAAAATGACGGATTCAAGCTTCGAGATGGGACTTGGTATACACAAGTTTCGCAAGGCCATCCCCAGACGCTCCAAGTCAACCTCTATAGCGGCAACGCCTATTGGTTTTCCGTTGCGGACGCCGATAATTCCACGGGTTTAACCCTCTCGGTGTTTGACGATCATGGAAATCCAGTGGAAGTTCAGAGTTACCAAAAGGACAACAAGGCTGCGGCGGGTTTTAGCCCAGACGCCAGCGGATTATACTACGTCGAAGTCTCGAGCTCCGCTCAAGCAGCGACCACCTTTTGTTTGATCTACTCGTACAAATAAAGTTTTTGCGTTTTCGATGGCCACGGCCGGAGCTCAGGTTCGAGAAACCACGTCTGGACCAACCGTTAAACAGTTCTCTGTTTTTCTGTTGAATAAGGTAGGAGCCCTTCTCGAAATAATTCGATTGCTGAATGAAAGTCAGGTCCATGTCCTTGGCCTGAATTCCCAGGACTCAACCGACTCGGCCCTGGTCCGCATCATCGTGAGCGATCCGGAGGAGGTCGAACAGATTTTTGACTTGCACGAGGTCGCATACAGCATCTCAGATGTCTTGGTGGTTGAGATGCGAGAGGTAGCCGTTGACCTGATGAAGCTGCTCTCGTGTCTGTTAATGGCCGAGGTCAACATCCAAGTTTGCTACCCGCTCTTGCTTCGTCCTCACGGCCGTTCCGCGCTCGCTCTCCACTTGGACGACGTCGAGTGCGCGCAATCCGTCCTCGGGGGTCGCGGATTTACCATCTTGAATCAGACCGATTTGTCCCGGTAGGGGCATCCTCGTAATCGTCCTCGTCCTCGTCCTCGACAGCGGTTGTTCACCCCGAGTTGCGCTGGAATTCCGAGGGGTTCTGCCCGAATCGTCCAGACGACTGCGGAGGCGCTGCTCTATCACCATTTTTTGCCCCGCTAGCTAGCCTGCCGGTATTAAGCGTTTGGACACGTTGCGGCATTCCACACCAATCGAGGACGAGGACGATTACGAGATCTGGCTCATCTCTCGGTCGTGAAAAACCGAAAGAACCGAACCCTCAGGCCGATTTCCGCCGATAACCCGGAAAACTCACAATCGCCTCCTCGGATTCTTTTTCGCTTTCCTGCTCCAGGTCGCTGAATCCGATACCCAGGCGATGATCCCGATAGAGCGTAATCGCCACGTTCCGGTTCACACGGATGCACTGCTTGATTGCTTCCGGCTCTTTTTCGCAGAAAAGGACGGTTTTCCAAGAAAAGATATGCTTGGGCTTATGGAAATCGCTATTGGCCACAAACGGCAACCGCTTTAGGCCGATGGGATTAAAGATGTCATCGCGATTGGCGACTTCCCAAGCGTCGAGCAGCGGGGCGTATTGGTCGATATGCTCCCAAAAATAAAGCGTGTTTTTCCCCCAGTGAGTCTTGAATTCATGCGGGTGAGAAGCGATCGCCAGCGCGCCCTGACTGTGAATCTCCGCTATGGTTCGAGTTATGCTGAGGCCCGGATCAATGGGGCCTTTCAGATCAACCGCTAAGAGATGCGCCGAAGACCGCTTGGTCAGCCCGTCTTTGTTGAACTCAAGACCTGCCATCAGGATCATCCGGTATTTGTCCAGCGCCCTTTTCTTTTCCTTTTCGATGATATCGAAATACTCCGAAATCTGATCCAGAGTCAAAACCAAGCCGCTGAGGTTGGTGACCCTTCCAATCAATTTTGTGTAGTCGCAGATATGGTCGGTCACGCACAGAACATCGAAACCACGTTGGCCATAGAAATCGACCAACTCAGGAATGGTCAACTTGCCGTCCGAATAGACCGAATGGGTATGCAGGTCGCAAAGAAGAATTGATGGCGTCTTTTTCCGGGCCGGTCTTGCAGATTCAATCTTAGGAACCAGGACCTTCCGGTTAGGTTCTGTGCCTTCGAGGCTCAGGATAAATCGCGCGATCTGTAAGGAAGCGGCGGGCCGACTCAATTTGGAGACATTTTGCGTCCATCGTGCCAGCAAGGCTCCTCCGTTCGTAAAGGCGTCGCCCAGGGCTTCAACAATGGAATCCGGATCCGGAGCCAGCTGCCCACAATCGTTTTCTACGATCAGCCTGGCGTTACCTTCTTCCTGGCCCGGTACCACTTGGCTAATAAGAACGGGAGTGCGCGCAGCGATTGCTTCCTGAATCGTCGCCCCTCCAGCTTTAGTAATCACCAAGTGATGACTGGTCAATAGCTCTGGCATCTTGGTAGTCCACCCAAGAATTTCGACTCGATGCCCAGGCGCCCTGACTTCAGCTTCAATAGCCCGGCGAAGAGCAGTATCGCGACCAACCGTAACCGTTAGCCGGATATCATCACGCTTGCTCAGGCGCCGAACGAGAGAAGGCGCTTCTTTCTTGCCGGAGTTGATAAGGTAGAGGACCCGTTTCGGCCCTACATCTTGGCTCGTGAACCGATGGTCCACCATCTCCGCGAAGCGATGAGTAACCGGAAAACCGAAGGATTGGATTCGGTCGTCGGTTATCCCTCCTGCCCGGAGAACCGCTGCGGTGTCATCATTTGCGACGATGAAGTGATCGCTCGCACAGCGATACCAGATCGAATTCACGGTAATGGAATCAGTCACCACCGTGATCTGCGTGAAGGTCCGGGGTTCGCCGACGGGCAAAATCTGGTCGATCACATACCCGTACAGCGGATAGGTGGAAATGACGGCATCGGGTTCAAACTGGCGAAGGATCTCGGCCATCGCCCGTTTGAATCTGGTTAGCATGGGCATGTTCGTTTCCACGAACTGGGTCCCATCGATCACATTGTAGATCTTGCCCCAGACCCGAGGGGTACGATTGATGGCGGTAATGTACGCGCGCCTTAAAAATTCGTTCAGCCGACCGTAACACCGATCAAATAAATCGATGATCTGCACCCTGACCTCATTGCCGGCAACAACTTCCAACGCATCCCGAATGTTACGAGCTGCCGTGTTATGGCCTTCGCCGAATCCAGCAGTGAAGATCAGAATCTGCTTCATGCGCCGCAAAAAAAAGGAGTCCGGGCCGGTTTATGTTTTCGGAGCGGAAATTGTTCGGATATAATGATGAGCCGGTGAGAGTAACTGAATGACCGACTGCCTTCCAGTGAATTTCGCACAACTCAGCATTAAGCGAGCCATCGGAAAAGGTACCAGCAAAGGAGTAGCATTTGGTTTGTCTTAGCGTGCGAATACCCCACAGCCATGTTCGCAGGGGCTACTTCATTGTCGGACTAGTTTGTTTTCTCGCCACCTCATTCTCACCTGGCCAATCCTCGGATGAGGAGCAGCGCCTGAAACAACTGTTTCTAAAGAGCCGGCAGGAAATGCAAATCGTTCCGAGCCCGACTCCCACAGCCAAGGCAACACCGGTGCCGGCGACCTCGCCTCGTAGGTCCTTCCATAATCGCAATAGCGAGAATGCAACTCCGGCCAACCGATCCGAGGAGGAGTCTGAAGAGCAAAGCGAGCGTGCGGCCGAGACCCCAAAGCCGACCCCAAAGCCGACGCCAATGCAGACCCCGATCCCAACGCCAACCGAAAAGGTTGAAGAGCCTCCTGCTCGACCGATCGTAACACCTCAGGAGGAAAGTTGGGCTGAACCAACCCCAAAAAAGAAGCAACACGGCTGGTTCTTTTTCCATTTCCATTCGGACGACGATGAAATTGTTGTCCAAAAGTCCGGGAGCCAGAATGATAACGTCCCCGTCGGTCACTACAATGGTCGTTGGCGTTATCTAACTCCGGCCGTGCGCCGGGCGATCGATGACGCGCGCGTCGCCAGGAATCGCTGGAAATATATCGTGGTGCACAACAGCGGAACTCGCCAAGGTAACGCCAGGATATTTGATTATTATCATCGGCACGTCAGGCGCATGCCGAATGGTCTTGCTTATCATTTTGTCATTGGAAACGGGACTTCGACAGGTGATGGCCAGATCGAGATCGGCAATCGGTGGGTGATTCAACTCGCCGGCGGCCACGTCCACAGCGACTATCTCAATTACATCGCGCTCGGCGTTTGCCTCGTCGGCGACTTCAATCGCGATCTCCCTACCAGAGCTCAGTACGAAGCTCTGGATGAACTGATTCGGTACCTACGGCAGCGAGTTGGTAAAGTCGACAGTCGCTATTCTATTGTACTGGGCCATAAAGAGATCAATCCCCGCCCTACGGATTGTCCTGGAAATCGTTTCCCGCTTAATTGGTTGCATCGGACTTTTCCTAACAATTAAGCAAGCGCCTGCTTGCAAATTCTAATAATTACCCGAGCAAATTCGGTCATTTGCGGTCTGTCATCTGTCATTTCTCGCGTGCTTGACGCGGTGAATCCGCTACCGTCGTGAAATGGAAATCGGCCTAACCGGAGCCTCGGGTTTTCTCGGTAGGCAAATTATTGATCAAGCGGTTGCTGGAGGCGATAAGGTGGTTGGGTTTTCACGAAACCCACATCGCCAAATACGAGGTTGTGTGCGGACAGAATCATTCGGTCCGGGACTACATCTCAACGGTCTGAACGCCGTTGTTCACTTGGCCGGAGAATCGATTTTCGGACTTTGGACCAACGCAAAAAAACAGCGCATCTTCCGAAGCCGGCTGGACGGAACACGGTGGATCGTCAAAGCGATCCAGGGCGCACCTCACCCACCGAAAGTGTTAGTCTGTGCCTCCGCTGTTGGGATCTACGGAGATCGCGATGAAGAAGAACTAACGGAAAGACACACGATCGGAACTGGAGAATTCCTCAGCGAAGTCAGTCAGGCTTGGGAGAATGAAGCTCAAGAAGCAACCGCGGCAGGCACTCGGGTCGTCATCGTTCGCATCGCGTTAGTGCTTGGGCCCAAAGGCGCGTTGGCCTTAATGCAGCCGGTTTTTCGCCTTGGATTGGGGGGCCGATTCGGGAAGGGCGACCAGTGGATGTCCTGGATCCACATTCGCGACATCGCTAGTGTTTTCCTGTATGCAATCAAAACCGATTCCCTGTCAGGGCCAGTGAATGGTGCGTCGCCTAATCCAGTTCGAAACGGTGAATTCACTCGGGTCCTGGGGACGATGTTTAACAAGCCGACTTTCTGTACAGTCCCGTCGTTCGTCCTCAGCACACTGTTCCCCGAGCAATCGACACTGGTGTTGGATAGCCAGAGAGTTGTCCCGGAGAAACTTCTAACCTCGGGCTTTCAATTTCAATTTCCGTCTTTGGACGAGGCGCTGAAGGATCTGATCAAAGGGAAGACGGAGTCTGAACCAGCTTGCTAGGGCGAAAACCCGACTTCGCAGGGCCTACGTCGCGGCCAATCTCAAGGCGCCATACGATGCGGAGCCAGGCCGCGCCATAGCGAAGCGGCGGCGGGTCTCGGCGCGCGCAAAGTTGACCACGTCGCAGGCTCAACCGCGCCGGATTTGAGCTTTGCGTGCGCGTAGCCTGCCTATGGTGCGGCTTATTTTGGATGATTCGAAGCCGGAGGGATGGCAACCGCACGGAGCGGCTCAAATCCAGCGCCGGTTCCAGCCTGATCACCCGATTCGATCCTGCTATTTCCCAGGCCTTTCTCCGGTTTTCTAGCTGGTCACGCCCTGGGACCGAGAGCCATGGCGACGTCTGGAGACGTTCCCGGGAGCCGCTTGCTGCCATCCTACAGAGCAGGCCGCGCGATAAAGCGGCTCCCCTCCAGACGGTCGATGGCTACACGCGCCGCCGATCTCCTGTGAACCCTTTCCCGTTATTCGGGAGCCTCGCCCCACCAAATTGGCCTACCGATCCCGGCCGACCTCGCTGCTTTCCCGAAGCACGACCTCTTGAAGCGATTCCTTTAATGCCTCGATCCCCTCGTTTTTCTCAGCCGAAATCGGAACAATCTTCCGGTCGGGGAACCGCTGTTCCAGCTCCTTGAGGTGTTGGCCGGCTCCAGGCAAATCCATTTTGTTAGCTATAATTACCCAGGGCCGCCGGCTCAGCAGAGGATCGTACAAGTCAAGCTCTCGACGCAGAGCTTGGATATCGTTAATCGGATCACGTCCCTCACTTCCGGCAGTGTCCAGCACGAAAACAAACAGCTTGCACCGAACAATGTGCCTTAGAAAATCGTGTCCCAGCCCGACATTGCGATGGGCGCCTTCAATCAGCCCAGGGATATCAGCCACCGTCAACCTGCGATAATCATCGAATTCAACCACACCCACAATCGGGTTTAAGGTGGTGAACGGATAAGGAGCTACCTTTGGGTGCGCGGCAGACAACTTACCCAAGAGGGTCGATTTGCCGGCGTTGGGGTATCCTACCAGACCGACATCTGCGATCATTCTCAGCTCCAAAAGGAAATCGCCTTCCTCGCCTGGCTCGCCCTCCGTGAATTGCCGCGGCACACGATTGCGCGAACTCTTGAAATGCGTATTGCCCTTGCCTCCACCACCACCTCGACAAAGGGCGAACCGTTGGCCCGGCTCCGCTAGGTCGGCTAGCACTTCATGGTTGGACAAACGGGCTTCGGGTGAGTTACCCAGGATCGGGTTACCGTTTCCCGAGGCATTCACCGTCCCAGATGAATAACGATACACTACTGTGCCTACAGGCACTTTAAACACTGATTCTACCCCTGCCTTCCCATACATATCCTTACCCATTCCGTGTTGACCTGACTTTGCTCGAAGCAGAGGCCGGTAAAAGAAATCCACCAAATTGTCGGTGTGAACATCCGTTTCCAGGATAATGTCCCCTCCCTTTCCTCCGTCTCCTCCATCAGGACCCCCTTTGGGCACAAACTTCTCCCGACGGAAACTGACACAACCATTGCCGCCATCACCGGCCTTTGCGTGGATTTTTATGCGATCGACAAACATCAAATCTATCCGATCAATTCTTCGTAAAGCTGCTTTGTCTGATGTGCGATCGCAGCCCAGCTAAACTTTTCGACTGCTCGTTTTCGACCGGCCTCGCCGAATCGCTTCCTTAGTCCGTCGTCCTTCATCAATACGTTGATCTTAGAGGCCAGATCACGAGAAAACTTGTCCGGGTTAAGAGGTTCAAATGGGCTCTCCTGCATTTGCTCTATCGGCACCAGAAACCCGGTCTCGCCATCGACAACCACTTCTTTAATACCCCCGACCGCACTCGCCACCACCGGAGTTTCACAGGCCATCGCTTCCAGATTGATGATTCCAAAAGGCTCATAGATGGATGGACAGCAGAAAACGGCAGCATGGCTATAAAGTTGATAAACCGCCGACTTGGGAACCATGCTGTCAATCCAGACAACGTGAGAATTATCGGTCCGTGCCGCTTCGACCGCCTGCAACATTTCGTTCGCAATTTCCGGGGTATCAGGAGCGCCGGCGCAAAGAACCACTTGGGTGTCCGGCTCCAAATAACGAATTGCTCGCACCAGATGGATGATCCCTTTCTGACGCGCAATCCTACCTACGAATAGAACGTACGGCTTGGTCATATCGATCCCGTACTGCTTCAAAGCGTCGGTTTCATTGGTTGGTCGATATTCGTCAGGATCGATCCCGTTGTAGATAATTCGGACCCGCTTCTCTTCCACATTGAACCAGCGCATAACATCCGCTTTGGTTCCCTCGGAAACTGCGATGACCGCGTCGGCCATCTCGATCGCCGTCTTTTCCACCCAACTACTAAAATCGTAGCCGTGGCCGAGCTGTTCCCGCTTCCAAGGCCGCAAAGGCTCCAAAGAATGAATTGTGATCACCAACGGGATCCCGTAGTTCAGCTTTGCCAGGATTCCCCCAAAATGCGCGTACCAGGTATGGCAATGGACGATATTCGCGTCCGTGCCAGCAGTATTGAAGTCCGTGCACCTGCGCACCGCGCCAAACACCGAGACCAGATTTTTCGGGCATTGAAACAAGGACGTGTCCAACGGAAAGCCGCGCACCCGCAAGTTCCCTTCATCAGAGCGTTGATCACCGAACGCTCTCACATCAACCTGCATGAGCTTAGCTAACTCTCGGCTGAGATAATCCACATGGACACCGGCGCCTCCATACGTCGATGGGGGGTATTCGTTTGTGAGGAGAAGCGTTTTCATAGTTCAATGGGATGCCCGTAGCGAGGCGCCAGTCTTATCTCGAAGACCTAGCCCCGATCTGGTTGGCTCAAAATAGGTTAGCCTGCCTCGATTAACAAATTGCAGCCGCGAAAATGAGCGCTGTGGAAGCGCCACGGTGCGGCTCAAATCCGGCGCGGTCTGACGTTCACCGGTGGCACACCCTGGGCGCGCCGAGATCTTCGCCCTACCGGCGATCGGTTACACCTCACCGGAAAATAATCGGGATAATGAGAATCGCGACGATGTTCGCTACCTTAATCATCGGGTTGATGGCAGGTCCGGCGGTATCTTTATATGGGTCTCCCACCGTATCGCCGGTTACCGCAGCTTGGTGAGCGGCAGATCCTTTACCTCCATGCTCGCCGTCTTCAATCAGCTTCTTGGCGTTGTCCCAAGCACCTCCGCCCGAGGTCATCGAGATCGCAACGAAAAGACCGGTCACGATTGTCCCGACCAAGAGTCCGCCAAGCACTAAAGGACCCAGAAAAGCTCCGACGATGACAAAAATCACAGGCAACAAAGCCGGGATGATCATCTCTCGTAGGGCAGCCTTAGTGACGATATCGACGCAGGCTCCGTACTCGGGATCGGCAGTCCCATTCAGAATACCGGGTTTGGCTTGCAGTTGCCGGCGCACTTCCTTGACGACAGCGCCAGCGGTCTTTCCTACCGCTTCCATACTAAGAGCGCTGAAAAGAAACGGTAACAAACCGCCGATGAAAAGCCCAATGATGACCTGCGGACGTTCCAGCGAGAAATCCAAAGGGTCAGCATTACCGGCCTGACTAAAATGTGCTCTCAACTCGGCCACATACGAGCCGAATAAGACGAGCGCGGCTAACCCAGCGGAGGCGATCGCGTAACCTTTCGTGACCGCTTTCATGGTGTTGCCAACCGCATCGAGGCTATCAGTGGCGAGTCGCGTCTCTTTCGGGAGATCACTCATGACAGCAACTCCGCCGGCGTTATCCGTGATCGGACCAAACGCGTCCAAGGAAATGATAATTCCCGACATGGAAAGCATACTGGTGACGGCGACCGCCACTCCGTAAAGACCAGCAGAGGCATAACTGATCAAGATCGCGAGGGCGATGCATACCACCGGTAAAGCCGTCGCCTGCTGCCCCACTGCCAGTCCCGCGATAATGTTAGTGGCATGTCCGGTCTCGGAGGCTAGGGCTATCTTCTTGACCGGGGAAAACCCTTTGGATGTGTAGTAGTTGGTGATAACCACAATAACACCGGTCATCGCTAAGCCGGTGAGAGCCGCGAGATAGACCTGGAACGAACTATGGGTCTGATCGCCGATCTTGAAACTGGCGGGGAATAGGAAAGTTGTAACCGGCAAATAAAGAATCGCCGAAACGACACCGCTGGCGACCACGGCTTCAACCAATACGCGTTCGGGTCCGGTCTTTCTTTTGTTTACATAGAAAATGCCGGCAATGGAGCCGATCACCGATATCCCAGCTAAAAGAAATGGGTAGATCACCGCTTCAGGGATCTCTTTAAGAGTCAGAAAGCCGACGAGCATCGCGCCAATAATACTGACGGCGTAGGTTTCAAAGACGTCTGCTGCCATCCCAGCGCAATCACCGACATTATCGCCTACGTTATCAGCGATGGTGGCCGGGTTACGAGGATCGTCTTCCTCCAAACCACTCTCTATTTTCCCGACCAGATCCGCGCCGACATCGGCCGCTTTTGTATAGATACCTCCTCCGAGACGGGCAAAGACACTGATCAAACTCGCGCCCAAGGCTAACCCGACCAAACTGTTGATGGCCCTTTCCAGCCCAAAAATCTGCTGACCCAGTAAAAAAAAGATCCCGACTGAAAGCAGTCCTAGCCCTACCACCAGTAGCCCGGTAACGGCTCCCCCATTGAAAGCAACCCGCAACGCACTTTCGATTGAGGTGGTCGCCGCCTGAGCAGTGCGACAGTTCGAGATGACTGCTATCCGCATACCGATATATCCCGCGGCCATCGAACAGCCAGCTCCAATCAGGAATCCGAATGCGATAAAGAAATCTCTGGTAAACCCGAGTACGAGAAAAATGATCAACGCGATGACACTGACCGACAAAATTTGGCGATTCAGATATGCCTTGGCGCCCTCTTCGATGGCGCCCGCAATCCGGCGCATAGTGTCATTCCCAGGCGAATAGCCAGCGATCATCTTGATCAGATACAGCGCTGCTCCTAACCCAAGTAGAGCGCAAATTAAGGAAATCCAGATTCCAGTGTCGAGGGGGAAACTAGTGGCTAAGGGAGGAGCAATCATACAGTAGGTGTAAAGGAACAACAGATGCTGGGGGTGCGACCTCTTTGCAACCCGCAACTAATAATTGATAACAACTTTTTAGAGAGATATTCGGCTTTTTACAGAAAACCTATCAACTTTTGCTTCGCCTCAGCGAGGCTAGACGGGAGGGAGAGGATATTCTTACTGCATCAACGCAGCTACAATGGCTTTCTGTGCGTGCAAGCGGTTTTCAGCTTGATCAAAGATGGTGTCGGCGTGCGCCTCGAAAACCGCTTCCATAATTTCCTTCCCCCGATAGGCAGGCAAACAATGCATCACCAGCGCTCCAGGTTGAGCAACTCGTAGTAACTGTTCATTGATTTGATAAGGAGCGAACTCTGCGAAGCGGGCCTGCATTTCAGCCTCTTTGCCCATGCTTACCCAAACATCCGTGTATAACACGTCAGCTTCGGCCGCAGCCTCCTGCGCCGATTGGGTATGGATTATCTTCCGGCTTTTCAGTTTAGAGCGGACTTCTTCGCCTAATCCATATTTGCCCGGAGCAGCGATTCTGAGCTCAAACCCGAGGTGTTCAGCTGCCCACGCCCACGACCTGGCTACATTGCAATCACCGTCGCCGACAAAACAAACCTTGATATCCTGTAGCTCTCTGCGCTCCGAAATCGTAAAGAGATCGGCGATGATCTGACAAGGATGCTCTTCGTCCGTTAGGGCGTTGATAGTCGGCACCTGACTGAAGTTAGCAAAATCTTCTACATCCTGTTGGGCAAAGGTTCGGATGACGGCGCCATGTATCATTCTGCCGAGAACTCGGGCGGTGTCTTTGATCGGCTCCCCGCGACCAAGTTGAATATCTTGCTGGGCTAGAAACAGCACCTGCGCACCCAATTCACGCAGGCCGACCTCAAAACTGATTCTGGTCCGAGTCGACGGTTTGCTAAAGATCAAAACCCAGCTTTGACCAGCGAGCAGATCGGCGTCACGACGCCGGTCCGCCTTGAAAGTTCGGGCATCGCTCACCAGATCGAGAATCCTCTTCTGATGACACTCCTCTATGGAAAGGAAATGCTTCATAGGCCGGGGATGAAATCAGCCGATCGAAGAAAGCAAAGAGCGGAGCGTCAATTGAATGATTTCCAGCGCTTGTTGCACTTCTTCCTTTTCGACAATCAGCGGCGGCAACAGGCGGATTACTTTCGGCCCGGCAGGAATTGTCAAAAGGCCATTTTCCATCAGTCGGTTAACCACGACTTGCGACGGCAGACGTTTCCCATCGCTCAAGCTCTCAAATCGTGAATCTAGCTCGATCCCGATTAGCAATCCCTTGCCCCGGACCGCACTGATGCCAGGGATCGCTGCGAGTTCATTGGCAATAAAAGCTCCCAAAGAAGCACTCTTTTCTATCAGGCCATTGCTACGGATTGTATCCAACACGGCCAGAGAAACCGAACACGCCAACGGCGTCCCTCCATAGGTAGTGGCATGATTGCCCGGCTGCAAGACGTCGCATAGCAGCCCCTCTGAACCGCCTTGGCGAACAAATGATTTTGAGCGGAACCAGGAAGCGCCTAGCGGAAAACCTCCGGCAATCGCCTTTGCCCAGCTCACCGCATCGGGAACAACTTCTGGCGCGATGGTTTTCCAACCTGACCAGTTACCAGTTCTTCCCAGACCGCACTGAATTTCGTCAAACATCAGCAAAAGACCATGCTCATCACAAAGCCGGCGGAGCCCAATCAGGAATTCGGGCGTCGCCGGATTGATTCCGCCTTCGCCTTGGATCGCCTCGACCAAGATAGCGACAGTTTGCTCAGAAATTCCGCGCTCGACGGCGGCCAGGTCTTTAAAAGGTAAATGGCGGAACCCAGGTAATAACGGTGCAAATCCCGCCTTTACCTTCTCCTGACCGGTGGCGGAGATCCCGGCCATGGTTCGACCATGGAACGACTGTTCGAAAGTGATGATCTCGAAACGCGCGGTGGCTGATCTTCGCTTCTCATCGTTGCCATATTTCCTAGCCAGCTTGATTAGCGCTTCATTCGCTTCCGCCCCGCTATTCGAAAAGAACACCTTTCCTGGAGTTCCCACGATTTCGACCAGACGTTTGGCCAGTTCCCCTTGGGGTCTGGTGAAATAGAGATTCGAGGTGTGAATCAATCTTCGGCTTTGCCGGCTGAGCGCTTCCACGATGGCAGGGTGTCCATGCCCCAGAACCGAGACTGCTATTCCCGCGCCGAAATCCAAGTAACATTTCCCGCGCTCGTCCCAAACCCGCACCCCCTCGCCACGCTCCAACTCCAAGTCATATCGACCGTAGGTAGGAGCAACATAGTCGGCGAACAATTGTTTGGTCTCTGGGTGGCTCATGGAAAAAGGGGGACCATATCCCTAGGAGTCAAGGAGTTCAAGGAGTTCAAGGAGTAGAAGGAGAATACGATCAGCAAGGTACAGCGTTGAATACCTGATTCCGTTTCGTACTAGTCGGTTTTCGCTTGAAAAATCAGTTCGATTCGCCGCTCCGCCTCCTTGAACTCCTTGAACTCCTTAAGAATTACGGAATGATCTCCGTCCCGATACCCTCGGCGGTGAACACTTCGGCTAAAAGAGCGTGAGGAAGTCGGCCATCAATTAGATGCACTTTACTCACTCCGTGCTCGAGTGCGGACAAAGCCGATTGCACCTTTGGAATCATGCCGGCCTCAATAATCCCTTCATCCATCAACTTCAAACTCGACTCCCGATCCAAGCGGGGAATGAGGGATGAGGCATCCTTTACATCGCGCATCACTCCTAAGACATCACTCACATAAATCATTTTCGATGCTTTTAGCGCTCCAGCCATGGCGCCCGCGGCGAGATCCGCGTTAACATTCAAAAGAGTTCCGTCTTCAGATCGCGCGATCGGAGAAATAACCGGCACTACTTCGCGCTCGATCGCTTCGCGAATCTGCTCAAGTTGTAAGGATACTACTTCGCCGACGTATCCGACGTCGATCATCGCGCTGCCGTCCGGCATCGGCGGCAACCGTTTGGCCAGAAAAACGTCACGGCCGGAAAACCCTTCGGCTTCACCGTTGAAGCTTTTCACCGTCGCAACGATGCGGGGCAGAATTACCTGGTCCAGCACCTCCTCCACAATTGCTTTCGTCTCCGCATCGGTAACGCGGAGGCCGCTAATGAAACGCGGCACTTTGCCAATCTCGCGCATCCGCTGGCTAATCGCTTTGCCCCCCCCGTGAATCACTACCGGGTTAATGCCGACCGCTTCCAGAAAGACGACATCACGCAACAGGCGCTCAACCAAATGATCGTCTTCCATGGCGGCGCCTCCGTACTTGATAACAAAAGTGTGGCCCCGGAACTTTTGGATAAAGGGCAAAGCGTCGATCAAAGACTCTGTTTTCTGGCTATCAATTCGATTCTGCATCACTTTCTCCCCTCGGACAGACGCCCATTCACTCGGACATGTTTAAACGAACGTACTCGGGCGTCAGATCGGTTGTGAATACCTTGTATTCCGCCGAGCCAAGGTGCAGGTCAACGGTTACCGTGAATTTTTCGTTCTCGAGGATCTTTTTCAGCTTTTCTGGCGGAGTCGAACTCGCCATGCCGTGCTCGACGGCAACAACCCCGTCGAAAAAAATGTCCAGCATTTCTTCTCTGACTTTCGCCGAAGAATAACCGACCGCCGCCATGATACGGCCCCAGTTGGGATCTTCGCCGTACCAACTGCATTTAAGTAGATTTGAATTAGCTATCGCTTCGGCTGCTTTCCGCGCATCCTGATAGGTCGCAGCGCCCTTCACGTGAACCTCTACGAATTTGCTTACGCCTTCGCCGTCTTCCACGATCATTCTGGCAAGATTGCGAGTCACAAAGTTCAGACCCTCGCCAAAAGTCTGGTAGCTCTGATCTTCCGATGAAAGCACCGGAACGCCCGCCTGACCATTAGCCAGGCAGATGGCGGTATCGTTGGTGCTCATATCTCCGTCCACCGTAATGCAGTTGAAAGATTGCTCGACACTGTGCAAAAAAAGGCGTTGCAGGTCCCGCTTCTCGATGGCGGCATCTGTCGTAACAAAACAGAGCATGGTCGCCATATTCGGATCGATCATGCCCGCTCCTTTGGCGGCGCCTCCGATCCGAATGGTCTTCCCGCTCACTGGAAATTCGATCGCGACCTCCTTGTGAAAAGTGTCACTAGTCATGATAGCACGCGCAAAGGCTGAACCTGACTGGCTATCCAGCCCGGCGAACAGCTCGGGAATTGCCAGTTCAATCTTCTCGATTGGTAGTTGCCGGCCGATCCGCCCGGTCGAACAGACTAAGGTATAGCGTTCCCGCCAATGTCCGTTTTGTCCCACCGCCCTGGCCATGCGTTTAGCGCTTTGAATGCCCGTCGTTCCGGTACAGGCATTAGCATTCCCGCTGTTAACGACCACGGCCCTGATTTCAGCCGAACGCACATGGTTTGCCGAAACCCGGACCGGCGCGGCTTTAATGCGGTTGGTCGTAAATGTGGCGGCCGCCACCGCAGGGAAATCGGAAACGATAAGGGCAAGGTCGGGCCCAGGTTTCGTTTCGCCCTTGATCCCGCATCGCACCGCGGAAGCTCGGAATCCTCTGGGCGCCGTGACACCCCCATTGATCTCAGTAAAAGCGAAGCCCATCTCTGTGAACTCTCTCCAATACCTCAGAGCGGACTTAGGATCGAAGACAATAATCTTATGTTTTTTGAGGCGGGTGGGGGCTGGTAAGGCGATTTATCGCGGAGCTACCTCGGAGACAGGAATCCTGAAGGACCGGGCTAAGAGGCGCGAAGCGCTGTGAAGATTTTAGCCCCGCGGCCGCGGGGCTGAATTCTACCAGCGCTTCCCGCCTCCGGTTCGGCGCTCCGCCAGTTTTGGAAGCTGCATCATGTTCAGAACAGACCAGTCCCCTCTCGAGAACGAGAACGATTTCCCTTGCCGCCCCTTTTAATTCAACCCCATCGCTTCATCCCAGCCCTGCATGACATTTAAGCATTGGATCGCTTGGCCGGCAGCTCCCTTAACGAGATTATCCTCGGCTGACATCAAAATCACTTTCCCGGTCCTAGGATCAACTCGCCAACTCACTTCAATGGCGTTCGTGTAAGCCACGTTTTTCACGTCCGGAAAATGCGGAGACGGTAAGAGCCGAATGAAAGGCTCTTCACCATAAGCGGAGGTCAGGGTAGCGCCGATTTGTTCCTCGGTAATCGGCGAGGAAGGGTCAACATGGATGGTGGTTGCGATCCCCCGGTTCAACGGTACGAGATGAGGCGCAAACTGTATCTGTATCGTTTCGCCGGCTGCTAGAGAGAACTCTTGTTCGATCTCGGCCAGATGTCGATGAGCAGGTAAACCATAAGGGCGCACGCTTTCGTTGCATTCCACAAACATCAATCGCGACTCGACGCCTCGGCCGGCGCCGCTCACGCCGCTCATACTCACCGCCACAATCGTCGAAGGGCGAACTTGGCCGGCTAGTATTAAAGGGAGCAACGGTACGAGGATGCTGGTCGGATAACAGCCCGGACAGGCTACCAGGTTCGCCGTCCGTATTGCCTCGCGATGACGCTCTGGCAGACCGTAGACGGCTTTTGCCAACAAACCTGGAACCGGGTGTTTGTGCCCATAGAACTGTTCGTAGACTTGGGGGTCTTTGATCCGGAAGTCAGCGCTCAGATCGATCACCCGGATACCGGCCTCCAGCAAAGGAGCAGCCTGTTCAGCAGCAACGCCATGCGGTAACGCGAGAAAGGCAACTTCGGCTCGCCCTTTCAAACCATCCACGTCTGGCGCTTCGAACTGAAGCTTGCCCAAAGCGCTCCGACGATCGAGCCACGGAAAAATATCCGAGGCCATTTTGCCTGCTGCTTGTCGCGAGGTCAGAGCCACAATCTCGATCAACGGATGCTTTGCCAACCGGCGAACGAGCTCTTCCCCCGTGTAGCCGGTGGCGCCAAAGATAGCAGCATTCAGTTTGTTCATCGGGCCGGATTGAAAACAGTTTGTTAAAAAAGAAAGCGAAGATCGGCCGGAGTGGCGTTGGTTGCAAGGGACCGGTAGGGCGAAAATCTCGGCGCGCCGAGATTTTCGCCCTACCGGCTCACACCTAAAAAAAACCGTCTGGTCATCGCTCGGGTTATATGTAAATTCCATACCCTTTTGATGAGCGACAAGAAAACAACGCCGATGACCGATCTAGAGCGATTGAGGCACTCAACCGCTCATGTATTGGCTACCGCTATCCTGCGGATTTGGCCTGAAGCTCAGTTCGCTGCTGGGCCGCCGGTGGAAAACGGCTTTTACTATGACTTGGATCTGGATCATCGGATCAGCCCCGAAGATTTCGACCGCATCGAAGCGGAGATGCGCAAAGTCATCCAAGAGAACCAGCCGTTCGAACGCATCTCGATTGATAGAAACCAAGCGCTCGATCTAGCCAGAAAAGGAGCATTGGCCGCGCTCGGTCCACGCAGCGTGCCCAGCAAGTATAAGTTAGATATTCTGCAGAGAATTCCGGACGACGAAGAGATCACCCTTTATCGTAACGGCGACTTTACCGACCTCTGCGCAGGGCCGCATGTTTCCAAGACCGGAGAGATTGGCGGTTTTAAACTGACCAACCTCACCAGCGCTTATTACCAAGGAGACGAGAGCCAGCCTCAACTGCAACGCGTCTATGGCACCGCTTTCAAAACCGAGCAGGAGCTGAACGAATACTTTGCCCGGCTAGAAGAAGCCAAGAAACGCGATCACCGCAAGTTGGGCCGCGAGCTGGGATTGTTTCACATCGATGAAGACGTTGGCCCCGGCCTGGTCCTTTGGAAGCCAAAGGGAGCGGTGATCAGACGAGAATTGCAAAATTTCATCTCGGATGAGTTACGCAAGCAGGGTTACACCGAGGTTTTCACACCGCATATCGGCAAACTAGATCTTTACCGGACTTCGGGTCACTACCCTTATTATCAAGATTCCCAGTTCCCTCCATTGGTCGAGCCAGAGGTGCTTCACCATCTTGCCGACGAAGGGTGTTCCTGTGCGACCCTATCGAACCTGTTGAAAGACGGAAGCATCGAGGGTTACCTACTGAAACCGATGAATTGCCCGATGCACATCAAGATTTTTGCATCGTCGCCGCATTCTTATCGGGATCTGCCGGTTCGGCTAGCCGAGTTCGGAACCGTCTATCGCTGGGAACAATCCGGCGAATTAGGCGGCCTGACCAGGGTGCGGGGCCTAACCCAAGACGACGGGCACATTTTTTGCACTGACGAGCAGCTTCCGGAAGAGCTATTCCGGGCGCTCGACCTTGGAATCCGCGTCCTGAGAACTTTAGGCCTGACCGACTTTCGTGCGCGTCTTGGGCTGCGCGACCCCGATTCGTCCAAGTATGTCGGCGCCTCGGAACAGTGGGACAAAGCCGAGGACGCGCTTCGGCTGGCCGCTAAGAAGGCCGATATCACCTGCTCCGAAGAGCAAGGAGAAGCAGCCTTTTACGGTCCCAAAATCGATTTCGTGGTTAAGGATGTGATCGGCCGCGAATGGCAACTCGGCACGGTCCAAGTCGATTACAATTTACCCGAGCGTTTCGATCTCCACTATATCGCCAGCGATAATTCGCCGAAACGCCCGGTCATGATCCATCGCGCTCCGTTTGGTTCACTGGAACGGTTCTGCGGCGTGTTAATTGAGCATTTCGCCGGTAGTTTTCCGGTTTGGCTGGCTCCGGAGCAGGTCCGAGTGTTGCCAATCTCCGATAAGCACCTTGAATACGCCCGTAAAATCGAGCACATGTTATTAGAGGTGGGCGTACGGGCCACGGTTTCTGATAGTTCAGACAAAATCGGTGCCAAGATTCGCCTTGCTCAGCTTGACAAGGTTCCATATATGTTGGTGCTCGGCGCACGAGAAGAACAGGCCGCTAACGTGGCGGTGAGGAGCCGTTCCAGCGGCGATCAGGGAGTTGTTAGTGCGCTACAATTCGTGGAAAGGGTTCAGAGAGAAATTAAGGAAAAGAAACTTGAGTGAGCGAGCTTCCCAGCTCCCAAGCCCGCTCCGCAGGAGATAAGGTATTCAGCAACAGCAGATTCGAGTAAATGGCCGAATTCGGGCTCGTGAAGTGCGAGTCATATTGAGCGTCTCCAACGAACAGTTGGGGGTAATGAAACTCCAGGATGCTTTGCGTCGAGCACAAGCACTCGGGTTGGACTTGGTCGAAGTCGCACCGAACGCAAACCCACCAGTTTGCAAGATCGTCGACTTCGGGAAGTATCGTTACGATCTTTCCAAGCAAGACAAAGACCGAAAATCCACCGGCTCAAGACTAAAGGAGATCAAGTTCCGCGTTAATATCGACCCGCATGATTATGGGATTAAGGTGCGGCACGCCGAGGAATTTCTGGACAAGGGAAACAAAGTGAAAGTCCACCTCCAGTTCCGTGGCCGCGAGTTGAGTCATAAAGAACTTGGGTTCCATTTAATGCAGCGTCTCAAGGATGATCTTTCCACAATGGGACAGGCGGAAATGGAACCAAAACTAATGGGTAAAAGCATAGGGATGACAATCTCGCCGTTACCATCCAATAAACGAAAGAGACGCTTTGCGCCTCCGACGGAAGAGCTTCCTCCCGAACCTGATGATTCGGATTCGGAGGAATGAAACTCTTTCTTTTTGATATTGATGGCACTCTCTTGACCACAGATGGAGCCGGCCGGGCGGCTTTGAAATCTGCCGGAGCTGACTTGTTCGCGATTGAAGAGGATCTGCGGACTATCAATGTTTCCGGGAGCACAGACACCGCCATAGTACACGATATTCTCCGGCATCATTCGCTGGACGTGTCGACCGCGAATGTAAACCGCTATCTAGGTGGCTACCTCGTGTGGCTCAAACAGCACTTAGCCGCTCAATCCGGGGCAATCTTGCCCGGCGTAATCTCTCTGCTAGACGTTCTGGCAAAGGACGGCCAAGCGATCGGCTTGTTGACCGGCAATGTTCGTCGTGGCGCGCAGATAAAGTTAACGGCCCACGGTATTTGGGATCGCTTCAGTTTTGGCGCTTTTGGGGACGATAACTCCGATCGGAATCAACTCGGGCCAATTGCCAAGCAACGGGCAGAAGCTGCACTTAATACTGAATTCGTTGCGCACGACATTGTTATAATCGGGGACACGCCAAAAGATATCGCCTGCGCTAGGGCATTCGGCGCCGTCGCCGTCGCCGTTGCCACCGGCAGATATTCGTTAGCTAATTTGAGCGAGCACCAGCCGGACCATTTGGTTGGGGATCTAGCGGATACCAAAGATCTCCTGTTTCGGTTTGGGCTAAGATAGCGGGGAGACTTTATGCGCGAAGCGCTGCTAGACCTTAGCCTAGGCTGAGTCTGCGAGGCCTAGGTAACAACGCAAAAAGACGGCTAGCGCTGAAAGCGCGAAAGAATCGTTGTTCGTTCAACGCGCCGCCTGCGGCACCCTTGTCTATCGCGCTTTCAGCGCTAGTCGCTCTTTCTTTTAGGTTCCTAGGCCTCGCAGACTCAGCCTAGGCTAAAATCTCACAGCGCTTCGCGCCTACTAACCGCAAAGCCGGACCGCGCCGCAACGTGCCTTCTCTCGTTTGCCGGTGGTTTAAAAGAATGGTAGAATCTGCCCTCCAATGTCTGCCGAAGTCCTGGAATTAAGGGGCGACATCGATCTCAACGAGAAACCGAAAGTCGCAGCTCAGCTCGAGCCTCTGATTGAACGTCAGATCACGGGTATCGTGATCGATCTGTCGCACGTCCCTTATGTAGACAGTTCCGGACTCGCCATCTTTATCGACGCATTACAAAGAGTGCGGCAGTATGGGGGCAGGCTCGCATTATCCGGTTTGCAAAACAACGTGAGGCTCGTATTCCAGATCTCGAAATTGGACAAAGTCTTTACGATTTTTGACGACTCTCAATCAGCGCTGGCAGCGGTGACCGTTAAACACCAGCCATAAGCGGTTTGTTCATCGGTTTTGGATCATGCTTCCCTGGTTTAACAGCCCTTTATGTCCTCTCTACCTGGCGCCTATGGCCGGGATCACCGACTCCGTTTTCCGCCGCCTATGCAAAGAACAGGGCGCCGACGTCGTGGTGTCGGAGTTTGTTTCCGCTGACGGGATTCTCCATCGCAACGAACGAACCCGTGAGATGATCTATTTCCAACCGGCGGAGAGGCCGCTCGGCGTCCAGCTATTCGGCGCCGATCCGGAAAGAATGGCTGCCGCCGCCCAATCCGTAGTTGAATGGGTAGAGCCGGATTTTATCGACCTCAACTTTGGCTGCCCGGTTAACAAGGTGGTTAGCAAACAGGGCGGTTCGGCTTTGCTGCGAGATTGTCCCTTGCTGGAAAGGGTTGCTAGCACGGTCGTGCGCAAGCTTCGCCCTTTTCCGGTTACCGCTAAGATCCGGTTGGGTTGGGACCAAGCTTCGATCAACGCACTGCAGACCGCCAAGATTTTGGAAGACGCCGGCGTTCAGGCAATCGCAATCCATGGACGAACCAAGGACCAAGGTTATTCCGGCGATGCGGACTGGGATCAAATCGCGCGAGTGGCCGGCGCAGTTTCGGTTCCGGTAATTGGCAACGGAGACTTGCGCTCGGTAACCGATATCGGCCACCGGATTCGGGAAACCGGGGTGCGCGGTCTGATGATTGGCCGAGCCGCCATGAACAATCCGTGGATTTTTCGTCAGGCGCGAGCGTTTCTGCGATCAGGTATCGTGGTTCCTGATGTCAGCCTCGAAGAGAAATGGGATCATATCCTGCGCCATTGCCGCATGGCGGTCGCCGAGAACCAGGAAGAGGAATTCACTATGGCCGGCATGCGAGGCCGGCTGATGGCCTATTCCAAGGGTATGCTCAACGGACGTCAACTCCGCAGCGAATTGCAACGGGTGACAAGAATTCAGGAACTGGAACAGATCCGCGAAAGGCACACGCTCGAGCTCGCCTTAGGCTCGTTCGAGGATAGCAAATAGCAGATAGCAAATGGGGCAGGAGACTCCAAGGCGCTCGGCAAGTGGATAATTTGCTATTTGCTATCTGCTATCTGCTATCTGCTATTCTAGGAGCCTAAAGCGACTAGCGACTAGGCCTGCTATGCCGAGGTGTACCCTTCGTTTTGAGAAAGCGCTTCATCGAGAAGGTGCTGAACGAATCGCCGGTATCGATGAGGTCGGTCGCGGGCCATTGGCGGGTCCGGTTGTTGCCGCCGCGGTCATTCTCCCGCAGAAATTTTCTCTCCCGGGATTGAACGATTCAAAACTGCTCTCCCCACTGGTACGCGACGAATTTTACGTTCAGCTCACCGCCAATGAGAAAATCGAGTTCGGAGTCGGCATCGCATCGGTCGAGGAGATCGATCGGATGAATATTTTACGGGCGTCATATCTTGCCATGCAACGGGCCGTTTCAGCGCTGAAGGCGGCTCCGGGTCATTTGTTGATTGATGGACTGCCGGTTCCGGTCTTCTCTCTCCCTCAAACTGCCATCGTGGGCGGAGATATGAGATCGCTCAGCATCGCGGCTGCCAGTGTCATTGCCAAAGTGACTCGCGATCGTATGATGCTGAGCTGGCATGAGGAATTTCCGGTTTACCAATTCTGCAACAACAAAGGTTACGGCACACCCGAACACCTCTCATCGCTTCGCACGCACGGCCCTTGCCCACTTCATCGGAGATCATTTGAGCCGGTGGCGCAAACTTATTTCCCGTTTGCGTAGAAGGTTACACCTGCGAGGGCCCTTACCTCCGCATCTCCAACTGGGAAGAAGAGGCGAAGCAGCCGCAGAACGGTTTCTGAAGAAACAATCGTTTAAGATCCTTTATCGAAATTTCAAAGCGCGCAGCGGTGGCGAGATCGACCTAATCTGCCGCGATCGCAAGGAACAGGTCTTGGTCTTCGTCGAAGTGAAGACCCGTACAAATGAGCTTTTCGGAACGCCTCATGAGGCGGTTACTTGGCGTAAACGAGCTACTATCATTCGCGCTGCCAAAGAATGGCTCCGTTTACTCGATCTTCCGGAAGTCCCGTTTCGGTTCGACATTATCGAAGTGGTAACGGAGCCACAGCCGCAAATCCGCCTGATCAGAGGCGCATTCGAGATGGAGGAGAGCCTCTACTCGCCTTAGGCTCGTGGGATGACAAATAGCAGATAGCAAATAGCAGATAGCAGATTCCCTGTGTACCGAGCGCTGGGTAGTCTCCTCTGCTATCTGCTATTTGCGATTTGCTATTCTCGAACGAGCCTAAGGCGAGTTCGAGCGATGCAGGCCGTCGACTATTTGATTGTGGGCCAAGGATTGGCTGGGAGTGTTTTCGCGGCACTGCTGTTGGAGCGTGGCAGATCGTTCGTGGTCGTGGACGACAATCATCGGACCGCCGCTTCGAAAGCTGCCGGCGGCATAGTCAACCCGATTAGCGGGAAACGATTGAATCGTCCTGCCTTGATCGGCGAGCTGCTTCAGGAAGCGTTTTCGACTTACCCGAGGATTGAGCGGCTGCTAGGCGCTCCACTCTTCTCCAAGCGGAACGTACTCCGGCTTTTTACCGACAGCGTCGAACAGCAACGTTGGGAGGTGAAACGGCAGCTGACGGAGTACAAACACTACGTAAGCGCGACCGATCCCGAGGTCCCGGCAAACGTGGCCAATACCCACGGCGCATTCGAGATCAACATTGCCGGCCAACTCGACATTCGCGAACTGATCGGCGCGTTTCGGTCTCTTTTGAGAGCGCAAGGTCGATTACTAGAAGCGCCGTTTGATTACGAACGGCTCCGGATTTCTTCGGCGACAGTGGAGTGGTGCGATATCCGGGCCCAGTACGTCATTTTCTGTGAAGGATATCGCATGAGCGAGAACCCGTACTTCAACGCGATCAAGCTCAACCCGGCAAAAGGCGAAGTCCTCACATTAGAGGCGCCAGGTTTCGACGATTCGCGCGTCATTCAGCGCGGTAAATGGATCTTCCGCAGCCTCTCAGGGGAAATTCTAGCCGGTACCACCTATTCCTGGGATCGATTGGACGAGATTCCCACCTGTGAAGCCAAAGAGCAGATCCGGAAAGGGATTCAAGGCTTTTGCAAATTCGACTTCGACATAAAAGAGCACCGAGCCGGGGTAAGAGCGGTGACCATGGCTGATAATCGGCCAATTGTTGGAGTTCATCCAAATTGGCCAAGGCTCGCCATTCTCAATGGGTTCGGCTCTAAGGGCGCCCTGCAAGTCCCGTTTTCGGCCCGACAGCTGCTAGAGAATTTGGAAAGGAACGAGTATCTTCACTCTGAAATCGCTGTATGTCGTCCATCCCTTTGGAAGTAAGCCAGGTTCGGTTGACCAGGGTCGCAGCCAATTGGGTCACGGCAACCCTTCCCGAAGGAGGGTTCGCCGTAGATGCGACCGTAGGAAACGGCTACGACAGCCTGTTCTTGGCTGATCGCGTTGGTAAAAGCGGAAGGGTCCTGGGCTTTGATGTCCAGAAAATGGCTTTGAACAACGCGTCGGAGCTAATTCGATTCGCCGGAAACCTCGATCGGGTCCGGTTCGTTCTCGGGTGCCACTCCGGATTGGCGCGCGCGTTGATGGGCTACCCAAGAGTGGACGCGGCGATGTTTAACCTAGGCTATCTGCCGCGTGGCGATCGCCGAATTGTAACCAGACCCTCCACCACCATTCCCGCAATTGCCGCCCTGCTCGAGCGGCTAGCTCCGAGCGGGCGAATCTCGATACTGGCATATCGAGGTCACTCGGAAGGCCCGGAAGAGTATGAAGCGATTCGAGCGTTCTTGGAACAAACGTCCGGTATCGAGGTGCGAGAGTTGACCGGCGATGCCGAGAACGAGAGCGCTCCACGGCTATTTCTCGTGAAGTTAGCGGATACCTGAGCGATCGCCGGGAAACTGGCTCCCGGTCGCGCCGCGCTCGCAGACATGAGCCCCAGTGGACGGAGTGGACATCAGTGGACAGAGTGGATCCCGTGAATCGCTTTTGGCGGCCTCCACTCAGTCCACTCAGTCCACTCCCCTCTGCTGCAACCCATTGCCCCGCAGCACGTTGATGCGTCATCAAGTGAAAAATTTCACAAAGTCGTTGACTTATCGCTCCCGTCGTAGCAAGTAGTGCACGTTAAGTGTTGCTGATGAGGGTTTCACCCGGAGCGAAAGCTTTAGGGTGAGCACAAGTGAAAGGTGAAACCCTTATGGAGCACAAAACAATAGGTAAAGAGGTAGTAGGGACAAAGCGGGTACTCACGTTGATCGCCGGGTTTAGCGCGATCGTGTGTGTCCTCGCAGCCGTAATCCGAGGGATCGCTGGGTCACAGATCCACAATTACTCCCACCCGCTGATCGGGTTCTTGGGAGTTTGCATGATCCTCGGTCTGTTCGTCGCACTGTTAGCGCTCAATACGCGTTTGCAGGTGGCCTTCGACGAAGCAGAAAATCGTTCGCTAGCGGAAGACGTAGAAGGATAACTCCGTGCTAGCGACTAAACCCTCCCCCCGGAACGTGGAGAAGAACCGAGACGAAACTCGAGAAATAACGGGAGGGAATATGGATATTTTGATACTTCTGGTTGCACGCAGTTTGAGAATTCCGTTCGCCATGATTACGGACGGAACGGAGAAGCGGCCGCAGGCTGAGCAGGAATTACCGGCAATTGATTTCGCGCTACTTTCAAAAGTAACGCGGGATGATCAGCAGCCGAATCGGAGCCGGGAGACGTTTGCCGGCAGACCAGCTACAGCAACGATGTAACGGACCCCGGGGAGCTTCGCCCCGGCGCCGCCAATGTCACAACCTGAGCGAAGCAACGCTCATCGCAGGCTTATAGGCCAGCCCCGAGAAAGGTTCGGGGCTGCTGAGCCCGCCTCTCACGCGAATGGATGCATTTGTGAGTAAGGCAGGGTCGGGTAAAATACCGGTGCGTATGTCGGTCCCGCGATTTTTAATCCTTAGCGTTATAGCCAGCTGCCTAATCAGCGCACGAGCAGACCAAGTTCTGGAAGGGTTCACCGTCCTAAAAGGGGACGGTTATGCCTTCGAGCTAAAGGCTCCGCTTGCCTGGGTCTTGGACGACAAGGTCGGCAACGATCAGGGGCTAAACGTCGTCTTCTACCCGGAACACTCTAGCTGGGATAAAAGCGAGGCGGTTTGTTTTGCCAGGGTCCGCACCCTGGACAACCACATAACCAATATCGAGGACCAAGTGAAGGACACCGTGAAAGCTTTGCGCGACAACGGGAATCCCAAGGTTGACGCGAAGTACATCAAAACCTTAACGACCCAAGACGCCAGTAAAGCCAAGATTTATTACTACGCGGGAGACCAGTTTGGGAACAATGAGGCAACCGCATATATCCAAGCTAAGGCATCAATCCATTACATCACACTTTCGGCCCGAAGCTCGAAGGCTTTTCACGATGCAATACCGGCCTTTGATGCACTGGTAACCTCTTATGAGGACCTCACCAAACCGCCGGCTGAGGTCAGCTCGTTTTATCACTAGTGTGATCCTCGAACCGCAATGGTTAAGATGGGCGCGAGAATTGCAGGCGCTCGCTCAAACCGGTAGCCATTTCGCTACCTCAGGCTACGACCGCGAGCGTTACGATCGCATATCCGGGATCGCGGCAGAGATATTTGCCAAGCAGGGGGATATTGAAGGGTCGAAGATCCGGGCAATTTTTGCAGCTCAATCCGGATACGCCACCCCAAAAGTTGACGTCCGCGCCGCCGTTTTTCGAGATCGGCAGATCCTGCTCGTCCAGGAGCGATCAGACGGCCTGTGGACGCTTCCGGGAGGATGGGCTGACGTAAACGATTCCCCGTCTGAAGCTGTAGAGAAAGAGGTCGTCCAGGAGAGTGGTTTTAAGGTACGAGCCCAGCGTCTGCTAGCCGTTTTCGACCGAGCCAAGCATCCGCATGACCCGCCTTTTCCATTTCATATTTATAAGCTGTTCTTCCTTTGCGAGATTGAGAGTGGAGAGGCGACACCGTCGGCGGAGACGTCCAGCGTCGAGTTTTTTGCCCTGGAGTCCTTACCGCCTCTGTCGCTGTCGCGGATCACAAATGACCAGATCCGGTTTTGCTTTGATGCCGAGATAGATGAGCCCAAACCGGCGGCTTTTGATTAGGAAGAAAATTTCACCACACCGATATTCTAAGGGCCTCGCGCAACGGACCAGAGGGCGCAAAGGTCGAAAAGGAGAGAATATTGTTAAAAAGAAAGATTCTCGGTTCTTTACCTCCGCGTCCGTTGCGACCTCTGCGCGAGTCCCTTAAATATCTCGGTGTCCTCTGTGTCTCTTTGGTGAATTCTAGATTTACATGTTCACGGCGCTTCTCCCCGGGCTCATCGTTGTCGCGCTGACTATCATCGCGATTCGCTTTGTCCTCGGTTACTTAATGAGACCAGCAGGGTTCAAGCGGCCTCCCAGGAAGAACTTCGGCATCCGGACCCGCATCATCCGCGGGTTAGCGTATGCTGTGAGCCGTGTCGCGCATCGTCTACGGTAGGTTTATAACCGCGCAGCTGACGCGGGATAAACCCGACGCTTTGCGAACGGGATCGTTCTCGTCTTTCTGGGGTCGTTAGGCGCGAAGCGCTGAGAGACTTTAGCCTAGGCTGAGTCTGCGAGGCCTAGGTAATAACGTAAAAAAGACAACTAGCGCTGAAAGCGCGAAAGAACCGGGATTTCGCTCAACGCGCAATCTGCCGCACCATCATCTACCGCGCTTTCAGCGCTTACCGCTGTTCTTTGGATAATACCTAGGCCTCGCAGACTCAGCCTAGGCTAACGTCTTCTCAGCGCTTCGCGCCTAGTGACCCCCACGAGGACGAGTACGAGGGTTGCCTATCCCTGCAACAGCAACCGGGTCGGATCCTCGATACAATCCTTAACCCGAACTAGGAAGGTCACTGCTTCCTTGCCATCAACGACCCGGTGGTCATAGCTCACAGCCAAGTACATCATCGGGCGGATCTCGATCTTATCACCAATCGCCACCGGGCGGTTTTGGATCTTATGCATCCCAAGAATGCCGCTCTGCGGCGGGTTCAAAATCGGGGTGCTCAAGAGCGATCCATAGATCCCGCCATTAGTAATGGTAAAAACTCCGCCAGTGAGCTCATCGAGCTGGAGTTTGCCCTCTCGCGCTTTGCCCGCGAAAGTCGCGACCGTACTCTCCAATTCCGCAAAACTCTTTTTGTCCGCGTCTCGAATTACCGGCACTACCAGCCCGCGCTCGGTACCCACCGCGACTCCGATATCGTAATAATGGTTCTCGACCAAATCGTCCCCATCGATTCTGGCATTCATCGCGGGAACAACCTGGAGAGCGTCAACCACGGCCTTAATGAAGAAAGACATGAACCCGAGCTTGGTCCCATGCCTCTTCAGGAAAGCCTCTTGATAACTCGATCGAAGACCCATCACCGCGGTCATGTCACACTCGTTGAATGTGGTCAGCATGGCCGCGTTCTGCTGGGCCATGACCAGTTGAGCCGCGATTTTCTTACGAAGCGGCGACATTTTTCGTCGGACGCTTCGCCCATCGGTAGAAACGGGTAGTGATGGCGCGGCTTCCTTGCTCTCCACCACGGGCGCTGCCTTTTGAGCGGGTTTCGGCTCCCCCTTCGCTGAAGCTTCGGAGGACAAGGCCTCAACTTCTTTTTGCGTCGGCCGCTCCAAATAGTTGACCAGATCCTCTTTCGTAACCTGACCATGTCGGCCGGTTCCGGCTACTTCAGCCACAGGGATTTTCTCTTCTGTCGCTAAACGACGAACTGCCGGACTGAGCGCAGGTTCTTCCTGGTCAGACTCATTCGGTTTGAGGGAAGCCGTAACGGTTGATTTAGCTGCTGAGTCTTTCGGCTCCGGTTTACTGGCACCGCCAGCCGCATCGATCATCGCTACGATCTGACCGATCTTTACCTCTTCGCCCGCCGCAACCATAATTTGCAGTTTCCCGGAAGCAGGAGCAGGCACTTCGGTAGAGATTTTGTCGGTCTCCAGAGCGAAGATCGGCTCGCCGTCCGTAACCGTGTCGCCATTTTGCTTAAGCCATCCAGATAAAAGACCGGAGGTAATTGACTCGCCGACGGCTGGAATTTTGACTTCGGTACTCATGTTTTCGATGGCTCGCCTAAAGCGAAAAGGCCAGTTCTACTAATTCTTTCTGCAGGCGGTCATGCCAAGCCTTAGATCCCACCGCCGGGCTAGCGGCCCGTGGGCGCCCAGCATAGAGAAGCGGACACGGCGTCAAACTACTTAGCAACGGCGAAATGTACGTCCAGCCACCCATGTTCTTTGGTTCTTCCTGGCACCAGACCCATTTTTCCGCCTTTGCCAGAGGCTCGATAATCTCCTCTAAACGCTCGGTGTTAAGAGGGTAAAGCTGCTCGACCCGAACCAGGGCGATATCCTTTATCTTACTAGCCTCGGCTTGCTTCAACAGGTCATAGTATACCTTGCCGGAGCTGAAAATAACGCGCGTCACCTTGCCCGGCTTATCGAAGAGAGTTGGCCCAAGAATCTGTTGAAAAGAGGAGGCCGTGAAATCTTCCAGACGCGAAACCGCTCGCTCGTTTCGAAGCAGCGACTTCGGCGTCATCAGGATTAGCGGCTTCCGGAAATCTCGCTTCATCTGTCGCCGGAGGACATGGAAATACTGGGCTGGCGTGGTCAGGTTACAGACTTCCATGTTGTCCTCAGCACAGAGCTGAAGGAATCGTTCCAAGCGAGCGCTAGAATGCTCCGGACCTTGTCCTTCATAACCATGCGGTAATAACAGAACTATACCGCTCGGCCGCTGCCATTTGGATTCGGAACTAGCGATAAACTGGTCGATCACTACTTGGGCGCCATTGGCAAAATCACCAAATTGCGCTTCCCACAAGCAAAGCATCTGCGGGAAATCGAGCGAGTAGCCGTAGTCGAACCCGAGCACGGCGGCTTCCGATAGCATGCTGTTATAAACGCAGAAACGCGCCTGATCCGGGGTCAGATTAGCCAACGGGATATAGCGCTCGCGGGTCTCGAGATCGTAAAGCACCGAATGACGCTGGCTGAATGTGCCTCTGCGACTGTCCTGCCCCGAAAGCCGAACCGGGATTCCCTCTACTAACAACGATCCGAAAGCGAGTGCCTCACCGTAGGCCCAATCATAAGGGCCGCCGCTCGCGTGCTGACTACGGCGCCGGTCAAGGAGCATCTTTCGAATCTGGGGCTGAATCCGAAAGCCCTGCGGCGCCTTCGTGATCCGATCGACAATCAAATCAAAAAGCTCTTTAGAAATCTGCGTGACAGGTTCGCGATGAGTGTACTCGGGCTGAAAAACTGCGGTCGATTCCTCAAAGCTGCGGTGAAGATCTTTACGAGAGGTGACTTCGCTGGTTTGCACTTCGTTAAGGGCTCGTTCCAGCGAACGCCTAAATTCTTTCTCCAGGTTATCCGCATCCTCTTCAGTCATCACTCCGGAAGCCAGCAGCTGCTGTTCAAAAATCTTGGTTACCGCCGGGTGCGTTTGGATCGTCTTGTACAACCGGGGTTGAGTAAAACTCGGCTCATCCGTCTCGTTGTGCCCATACCGACGGTAGCAATACATATCGATGACGACGTCTCGTCCGAATTGCTGGCGAAATTCGAAAGCGGTCTCGGCCACAAATGCGACGGCAATGGGGTCATCGCCGTTCACGTGGAAAATGGGCGCTTCAATCATTTTAGCCACGTCAGTGCAATACGCACTCGAACGAGCATCCGCCGGTAAAGTCGTAAAGCCGATTTGGTTGTTGACGATGATGTGAACAGTACCGCCGGTTTCGTAGCCGGGCAGCTGAGACAAATTCAACACTTCCGCCACCACACCTTGGCCCGCAAAAGCGGCGTCTCCGTGAATCAAAAGCGGAAGTACTTTTGTACGATGCTCAGTATCGCCCACGATCCGTTGGCGCGCCCGGGCTCTCCCCTCCACTACGGGATTTACGATTTCCAGATGGCTCGGATTGGCCGCCAAATGGATACCAACCTCGGATCCGTCCTCCAAGACCCGTACGCTCTCGTACCCGAGGTGATACTTGACGTCCCCATCACCGGCGACCAAGTCAGGGATGTAGTTTTCCGAAAATTCTTTGAAAATCGTTGGATAGGACTTCTTCAAAAAGTTCGCCAATACGGTCAGACGCCCGCGATGAGCCATCCCCATGATGATGTCCGAGACATTGGCTCCGAGACACCCGGTTAAGATGGTCTCAAGAATCACCATCAAACTTTCGCTGCCCTGCAATGAAAAGCGTTTTTGCCCGATAAACTTCGTATGAACGAATTGTTCAAAGGTCTCAGCCTCCATCAACCAACGAAGCAGCTGCTTCTGTTGGTTCGCATCCGGCTGGAACGCGTCAAGACGAGCTTCAATTCTCTCCCGCACCCATTCCCGTACCTGCTCGTTCTGAATGTGCATAAACTCAACCCCGACGGTCCCGGAGTAGATTGCGTTTAATTTACTAACTAATTCATTCAGCTTGAGCGACTTACCACTCTGAAAATAGCGAGAGGCGACCAGCGTTGAACCCGCCACGTCGGCCAGTCCAAGCGCTTCAAGAGTCAGAGCTGGTTGCACCGGATCCGCCGCAGCGAGCGGATCCAACTTCGCCTGGGTGTGCCCCAAAATCCGATAATTAGTGACTAGCGCGTCAACTCGGTTCTGCAGGTCCGCGTCGAGCGGCAAAGCGTAAGGAGCCGTAACCGTTTTATGTCCGTTACGAGTCGGTGAATTCCCGAGCTCAAATCCTTCGAAGAAAGCGGACCACGTCGCGTCGACCGATGCCGGATCTTTTTTCCAACGTTGATGATATTCGTCCAAAAGATCGGCGTTCCAATCGTTCAAATACGATGTTCTCATATTTTTGCTCTCAGAGAGCAGAGGACCAGAAATTTAAACGAATAAGCAGAGTCCCCAAACGAATTTTGATGAAAAATTGGCGAGCTTACCCGGGCATTGCAAACAGCAAATAGAAGATTGCGAAAGACGCATCGGTTGGCGCGACAGGGACGAGCTCCCGTTCGTCCCGGGTTGCGACAAAGAAGAAGTGAAGCGCTGAGATGACCCCGAACGCGCGAAGCTGTTGAATTTACTGATAACTGATTACTGATTACTGATTACTGTCTCCACTCGCCCAAAACCACTTTTTCCCATGAAAGAATCTCCCAGCGGTTACCAACTCGACTTAAAGAACCGTCGCGCCCTCGTAACTGGAGCCGGCAAGGGCATCGGCCGTGAAATCGCCGTCCAACTCCACCGGTCCAATGCCCAGGTTGTTGCTGTGGCCCGCACAGACTCGGATCTCAACGCATTAAAGAACGAAATCGGCTGCGAAACCATCATTGCCGAGCTCGCTGACCCCGCCGAGGCCAAGCGAGCAGCCGAGCAAGCGGGCGATATTGATCTCTTAGTCAACAACGCGGCGATTGCGATTTTGCAGCCTTTCCTGAAAACCACCGTAGAGGCCTGGGACACGACGATGGCAGTCAATCTGCGGGCGATTGTGATTATTTCCCAAATCGTTGCGGAGCGGATGATCGCACGGGGTGTCCGTGGTTCAATCGTCAACGTCTCCAGCATGGCCCGGTTCCAGGCCGTGCGGGATCACGCTGCTTATTGTGCTTCGAAGGCCGGTCTGGATCAATTAACGGCGGTGATGGCAGTGGAACTAGGCGAACACGGTATTCGGGTCAACTCAGTTAATCCCACGATAGTTTTGACCGAGATGGGGAAACGAGCCTGGAGCGACCCGGCAAAAGGCGGCCCGATGCTAGCCCGTATCCCCTTGGGCAGATTTGCCGAATGCGAAGATATCGCGAGCGTGGTCTGTTTTCTTCTCAGCGATGCCGCCCTGATGCTCAACGGCCTGGCCCTGCCCATCGACGGCGGATTTCACACGACGTAACGGTTAGCGGTTCACCGTTCACCGTTCACCGTTCACCGTTCGCGGGTTGGCCACGCAACACCGCCGACGAGGAGCACCCTGGAGTCACATGAGTCCCTATAGAGCGTGTCGCGCAATAGCGTAGCGAAGGCGGATCCCGTCCGAGTCTGCACCCGGTGCATTCCAAAACTGCGAACGGTGAACTGCGAACCGCGAACCGTGAACTATTCCTTAGCCGCTCCCATTCGCGTATCGTCCACAAATTGCTCCACCGAATTATCGATTTGGCGAGCAGCCCGCCCATGGGCGGCATGAATGTACATCGTCTTCCGGTCAAAGTTTTCCGAACGAGCAGGAGGCATCGAAATCTCGTATTTCACTGGCTGATTGTGATCGGCGATCTGAAGCTCAGGATTGTAGACGCTGTTGAACTTCCACAGCATCTTCACGAAGTTTGTCTGGCCGTGCAGCAATCGAGCCGCAGCCATGCCTGCTGCTTCACGCAGAGCCGATAGGCCGAGATGTTTGATGCTTAACACTCGCTGAGTTTCCACCAACTCCCGGTAAAACTCGGCCAAGGGCAGGCGCGTCGGCATTACGGCGTGTTGGATATCAAACAAGCGATAATCCCGTGTATTGATATTCCGTAATTCAGTCCGCCAGCTTTCTGTCCCCGGGTAAGGCGTGTTGACGCTGATGTTTACGATCTCCGGAATTTCCATACACCAATCCCGGATCACTTTAAAACGCTCACGATCCCAAGACGGATCCGCAATGATATTGATCGCAACCGAAATTCCCAGTGAGCGAGCGAACTCCAACGCTTCAAAATTCTTAGAAAGACTGACGCGCTTACGAAATTGCTTAAGCCCCTCTTCATCAATGGCTTCGATTCCAAGAAACATGTATTCAAGGCCGATTTTGCGCCAGAACTGGAAAACTTCTTTGTTGCGAAGGAGGATGTCGCCGCGAGTCTCCAAATAATACTGTTTGCGAATCCCCTTTCTTGCGATCATTTCGCCGATTCGCATCCCGTGGTCAGCTTGGATGAAGGCGACATCATCCAGAAGAAAAATTCCGGGCTCCCGGATGGTGGCGAGCTCTTCGATCACTCTTTCAGGCGACTTCGTGCGATAGCTCCGGCCGTAAAAAGTCCAGGCGCTACAGAACACGCAATCCCAGGGGCACCCGCGACTGAATTCGATTGAGGCGCAGGGATCTAGCACTCCGATGAAATATCGCCGGCGATGCCGCAACAAATCTCGAGCCGGGAGCAGAGTATCGAGGCTATGCACGAATTCGGGCCTCGAACCCTCCCCATCCAGCGTGATAACACCGGGAACCTTGTGCAAAGAGCCACGGTCACTTTGCGCAGCTTCAAGTAAGCCTGTCATCCCAGGTTCGCCCTCGCCTTTTAACACACAATCCAGAGCGCCCGCTCCGTGTTCTAGCAATTCCTGAGCCGTAAAAGACGCGCTGTGGCCGCCCACCACAATCAGGCACTTCGGAAGCTTCGCCCGGGTGGCCTTGGCCAGATCAAGGATTTCCGGGACATTTGCCAGATAATTGCAGGAATAAGCGACTGCATCCGGTTGCCATTGATCGATCATGCGGAAGTAATCTTTCTGAGTCTCCGCCTGCAAATCGATGATCCGGACATCGTGGCCCGCTTCCCGGCAAGCGCCAGCAACGAGCTCGAGACCGAGCGGTTCAAGCCGCAGATAGATCTTTGAATACATCAAACTGCTTGGATGCACAGCGAGTAGTTTCATAATCCTTTAGGAGAGCTTCCTTTTTCTTTATTCAACGCAATCGGGCCCAAAAACGCTTCTATTTTGCGCTAGAAGCGTCTATCAAGCCGGTTATGGCGGCGGGTAGCCTCTTGTCATTAGTACTTGGCGCGGACGACACTCCCCTCTATTCTCCGGTCTCATTCGTTTCCCGGAGCTAGATGGACCTGCCGCTCTGTTTATGTCACTTTTTCCCACGGTGGAAACAAGCTACCTCTTGGCCAGGCTAATTCACGTGCGAAGACTCACCAAACTAAGGCCTTTCTTGGGGACACACGCAACTCCGATTGCCGAGGACCCTTCTCTTACTGTCGATGATCAAGGTTGAACATCTGACGAAGCAGTATGCGGGGATTGTGGCGATAAAAGGGATCAGCTTTGAAGTTGCTCGCGGAGAGATTGTTGGATTTCTAGGTCCGAACGGAGCCGGTAAAAGCACGACGATGCGAATCCTGGCAAGTTACCTTCCTCCGACGTCAGGACGCGCCATAGTGGCCGGCTTTGATGTATTTACCGATTCGTTGAAGGCTCGACGGCGTCTCGGGTATCTGGCAGAAAACGTTCCCCTCTATCACGATATGCGGGTTGACGAGTATTTACGCTACCGGGGGACTCTTAAAGGTCTATCCGGCCGAAAACTGACTGGTAGGGTCGGCGCCACTAAAGAGCGCTGCGGGCTACGAGAGGTCGGCCGCAAAAAGATCGCGGGGTTGTCGAAAGGGTTTCGCCAGCGACTAGGACTTGCCGAGGCGATGATCCATGAACCGGAGCTGCTCATTTTGGATGAACCCACCATCGGACTCGATCCAAACCAGATCCGCCAGGTCCGTGAATTGATAAAATCGCTCGGAGAACGGCACACGATTCTACTTTCCACCCACATTTTGTCCGAAGTGGAAGCGACGTGTAACCGAGTGCTGATCATCAACCGCGGAAAGATCGAAGCTTCCGATACTCCGTATAACCTGGTAAACCAGCTGCGCACGGCGGGATTGGTGAACCTTGAAATTAAAACCGGGAACGAAGATCCTACCCAATATTTACTGAAGATCCCCGGGGTGAAAGATGTTCAGCTCAAAACCGATGGTCCCTGGCGAAAGTGCTCCATCCGCATCGAGGCGAACTCAGATCTCCGAGAGGAGATTTTCAGTCTGGCCGTTGAACGAAAGTGGATTATCCGGGAATTGAGTAAAGAACGAGCAACACTGGAAGACGTGTTCGTGGAGCTCACGCACACAGAAGGCTAGTCGATGATCAGAAGATTTTTTGCCCTGCTACTCAGAGAGCTTTCTGCTTTTTACTACTCGCCGATTGCGTACGTGGTTTTGTTCTTTTTCCTAATCCTGAATGGGCTGGCGTTTTGGTTCTCTATTGCGCCGCTGAGCCACGGACCATCCGATCTCACCGTGGTTCAGATCTTCTTCAACAAGCTTTCATTCTGGATCGCTTACCTGTTGGTCTTTCCAGTCATCACCATGCGGTTGTTTTCCGAAGAATTTAAACTTGGAACCATCGAGACATTGATGACGGCTCCGGTGCGCGATTGGGAGGTCGTAGCTTCAAAGTTCTTAGCGGCGCTTTTGTTTTACCTGACCCTTTGGCTACCGAGTTTGCTCTATTTCCTGATTTTCGGCTGGCTGATAAACCGGGATGCCGCCGGCACAGGCGCCCAACTCTGGGCCCCTTACCTCCTGCTGTTAATAATGGGCATGTTCAACTTATCGCTAGGCTGTCTGGCGTCGTCACTCACGTCCAACCAGATCCTCGCGGCGATGATGGCGTCGGTCTTGGTCTTAGGGATTTTCTTTCTTACCATGATCGGGTATGCGATCAGCAGTAGCTCACCGGTCTTGCGCGAAATAACTTCGTACGTCGCGCAACTTGACCACATGGACACGTTTTCTCGCGGCGTGATCGACAGCCGGCCTCTGGTTTTCTACCCGACTGCTACCGCCTTTGTGTTACTCATTACCTATCACGTTTTCCAGTACCGCAGGTGGAAGATTTAGCGTCTTACCGAGCACACCTTCATGCGTGAAAAAGCGTCTCGCCAGATTCCTAGAGTCAAGATTGCGCTGAATATTGCTGTACAGATCGCGCTGGCGGCGGTCATCGTTTTTCTACTGAATTACCTGAGTTTTGAGCGGTTCAAGCGGTGGGACCTTTCTCACAATCGCAAGTACACCCTTTCGCCGCTAACCCGGCGGGTACTAGGCTCATTGAAGAAGGAACTTAAGATTTATGTTTTCTCTTCACCGCGCGGAAACAAATCCCCTGGGTCCGAGCTATTCGCTGACACCGAGGCTTTGCTCAAAGAATATCAATACGCAGGAGGGCACCGAGTTCGAGTCGAGACGATCGATCCCTACCTGAATCTGACGCGGATGTTGGAGCTGCGAGACAAGTACAAATTCGGGGCGAAGGATAGTACCGATAACATGGTCCTTCTGGACTACGACGGAAAACAAAAGAGTATGCCGACGGCAACCATGGCGGACTATGCCGATGCCGAGGCTTTCGACTCGGATCAAACCCCAGTCGTTAAAGACTTTAGAGGCGAGCAGGTCATTACTAGCGCCCTGATTAATTTAACCGAGGAAAAACAGGACAAAGTCGCCTTGATCAGCGGCCATGGCGAGCTTCCGGTAACAGATGATGCCGATCTGGGTCGTTTCCGCGGCGCACTCGAACATCAGAACATCGTCCTTCAAGAACTTGGGTTGGAAGGCATCGAAAAGATCTCGACTGAATTCACTGCCCTGATTTTGGCGGGACCACAATACGATTTAACCGAACATGACGCCGCTACCCTGCTTCGTTACTGGGAGGAAGGCGGCCGCCTTCTGGTCCTCTTGAACGGACGGGCTAAAACTCCGATTCTCGACAATTTGCTGAACCAGATCGGGGTTTCGCCGGCTAAGGATCTGATCGTTTCCAATTTCCAGACGCAGACGGAGGATAGGATGACTCTCGATGTCTACACGCATTTCTTAGCCGCAACGCCGTTTTTGAAACCGCTGGCTGGAGTTGTCGGATTCTTTCCTGGAGGCACTCGCTCGATCGAGGTTAACGAGGCCAGGCTAAAAGAAGGCGGCATTCGTGCGACCAAAGCATTGTTGCCAGCGGTCGATTCTTATTGGGGTGAAAAGGATGACTTCCTAACTAACGACGCCGACCCGGTTTTTCATCCCGGGGTAGATTTAAAACCGCCGCTGACGATTGGTTGGGCGTTGGAAAAGGGCGCGGTAGAAGATCAGAGTATTCAGGTCCGTTCGTCGTCGCGGTTGGTCGTTATCGGAAATGCCGATTTTATTCGTGACGAATGCCTGAACCGCTCGGTACCGGACACAAACTTCCTGCTTCTCAGTATCAATTGGCTGTCGGACCGACAGACATTGCTCGCGATTCCGCCTAAGGAGACGCCCATCTACACCCTGGATTTGAAGCCAGGTCAAATGGATCAGCTCGTGCTGATCGTGGTAGTCGGTATACCAATGTTAGCTGCCGGGTTCGGCACTCTCGTCTGGGCCGCGCGGCGGCGTTAAGTCATGAAGATAAGCACAACGTTGGCTCTCTTGGTCATCGCCATCGGATTGGCCATCTTCGTTTGGATCCTCGATCGCCGGAGCCCAGGAAACCGAGACCGACTTGCTCACAATGCGTACCTGGTTGACCTCGAACGAAACGACGTCACTCAACTGGAAATTGAAAACGGGGACACCAAGACTCGCTTACAAAAAACCAACGATGGTTGGCGTCTGACCGCCCCCGTGGCTGATCGGGCTGATTCGAAGGTCATCGACACTCTTCTCTATTCCACGCAATTCTTGAAACGGGATGACACCGTCGGCAACCTCGGGAAAGGGGACCAGAAAAGGAACTACCTAAAGCAGTTCGGGGTTTTAAGATCACGCCTCATCTTGCGGTGTATTGGAGAGCGGACTCACGTCGAACTTCAATTTGGGGGAGAGACCGCGGTGGAGGGCTCGTGTTATGTGCGAATCGACTCTAAAGACACTGTTTTTGTTACCGACGACGACTTAAAAAACCTTATTTCTAAGCCTCCTGATTCTTTCCGGGACCACCAGTTGGCTCCGTTCCTTACCCCTGAAATCGATCGGATCGTCCTGACTCAAGCGGCGGGGGAGATCGAACTAACTCGGCAACAGGACCAGTGGCAGATTGAGCGGCCGATAAAGGCTCGGGCCAGCCAGGGAGCCGTAACTCGCATGCTGAAGAAAATAAGCGAGACACCGGTGCTCCAGTTTCAAGACGAGGAAGGCGGGGGAGAGCTTGAAACGGAGAATTCTCCGAGCGCGATTACACTCTTTTCCGGGCAATCCAAAGTTAAGATCGCTTGTGGCGCTCCCGTTCCAAACCAGCCTGGGCACATCTACGTCCGGGTATCGGATCGGCCTTCCACTTTCATTGTGGACGAGAGCCTGGCGCAAACCTTGGAACAAAAACCGAACGACCTGCGCGACCGTAAAATAATGCGTCTCAACCCGGATCTAGTTGACCGAATTACGATCACGACCAAAGGCCAACCTACCGCTAAATTAAGCCGAAAAGAGCGGCGCTGGCTGATTTCGGACCAAAACGATGCGCCTGCAGATGACGAAGCTGTAGACCGCCTGATTAATACACTCAACTCAAGCGACGTGAGTCGTTTCGTGTCCGACAGCGCCAGCGACCTCACCAATTATGGTCTGGATACGCCCGCGTTGGAATTCGCCTTTAGTTCTTATTCTTCCGAGAACACCGCCGAAGAAAGCGCGGGAGAAACCAGGATTGCCACGCTGGCCATTGGTCGTCAGGAAGACGAGAATTATTATGCTCGCGTAGAAGAGGAACCCTACATTGTCGCGCTCCCCAAACGAATGGTTGATGAGCTCCCGACAAACGACTTCAACTTCAGGTCTCATGAGATTCTCAATCTGCCACGAAGTGATTTAGCATCCGTTGAAATCACGAAAAATGGGTCAACGGTTATACTAACGCGCAATCCGAAAGGGCAATGGGTCGTCCAGGGGCAAGATGGTTCTCAGAACGATCTAGCCATTCAGACCTTCCTCAATACCCTGAGCGGTCTGCAGTCTTCGGTGTGGGTGTCGGAGAAAAGCCTAGCCGCCGAACCTCCGGTAGAGTCAATCGTCATTCACAGGAAGAGCGATCAAAAGGAGATCGTTCTCCAGATTGGCGAAAAGGCGGCCCAGGGCGACGAATACGCCACCATTTCGACACTGCCTGGCACGTTTTTAATCCGCGCGTTAGACTTCCAAAACCTGCAGGATTCGTTGGTGCGGTAGCAGGTAGCGAGCAACAAGACTGGTAGGGCGAGGCTCCGGATCTTCCTTAAAACGAACGCAAGGCCGGGCGTATTAGTCGAACATGTAACGACCCGCGCCAAAAAGTTGCCGAGCCGCGGGCCCAGCGCGTGCCACCGGTTTACCGATAAGAGCGGGCAGCAGAACGGGACGTTATCTCACTGGCAAGGTCGGATCGCAGCCACGCCACAGACACGGCTCGGCGGTCTCATCGGCCCAACCTAACGAAATCGTTGTTCAACATCGCAGTCCCTGGCACGCCGCCGAGGCCGTTCGGGAGCCTCGCCCCACCAAAGTTTGCCCAAAGCACGCTACCCTCTTTCCGCCAAATACGCAGTCACAATCCCCCCGGAAAGCGGGCGAGCGACTGCGTTCAAAAACCCAGCTTGCTCTATCAACGCTGTCATCGCATCGCCTCGGGGAAAACTTTCGATGCTTTCTCCAAGATACTGATAGGCCGCGGGCTCGCCCGTAAGCCAACCGGCAAGCCGGGGAAGAACGAAGTGCAGATAGAATCGATAAGCTGGTAGCAGAGGACCGGCTGGGAGTGAGAAGTCTAATATGATGATGTGCCCACCCGCACGAGTCGTTCGAGCCATTTCGGCGAGTGCGCGTTCCAGGAAAGCCATGTTCCTCAAGCCAAACGCAACCGTGATCACATCGAACGAAGCATCCGCGAAAGGTAGAGCCAATCCGTCAGCCACGACTAAGCGCTCAACATTTCGCTTCCGCGCCACTTTGAGCATGGGGATACAAAAGTCGGCCGCAAATACGAGAGAGCCGATATTCGTTGTCGCCAATTCCTTCGCCAGAACGCCGCTCCCGGTCGCTAAATCGAGGATCCGGGTAGGCTTCCATTCGGCCACCCGTTGACAGACGTACTTTCGCCAGCTTCGATCCAGACCAAAGCTGAGCACTTGATTGGCCAGATCGTAACGGGGGGCAACGCCGGCGAACATCTCTCGAATCGACGTCGAGTTGGCCGCGGAAAAATGCGATGGCATCCTATTTAATGCTCACGAGAGGACTCGAACCTCCACGGGTTTCCCCATACGGTCCTGAGCCGTACGCGTCTGCCAGTTCCGCCACGTGAGCGAGGATCGCAAAACTAACCGACAAATCGAAGATAGCAAGGACCCGGTAGGGCGAGGCTCCCGAACGGCCTTGGCGGCGTGCCAGGGACCGCGAGGTTGGACAACGATTTCGTTAGGTTGGGCCGATGAGACTGCCGAGCCGTATCTGCGGCGTGGCTGCGATGCGACCTTTCCAATGAGATAACGTCCGGTTCTGCTGCTCATTCTTATCGGTAAACCGGTGGCACACGCTGGGCCGCGGTTCGGCAACTTTTTGGCGTGGCTCGTTACATATTCGACTAATACGCCCGGCCTTGCGTTCGCTTTAAAGAAGATCCGGAGCCTCGCCCCACCAGTGTTGCCAGCCTGCGGGAGCCTCGCCCTACCACCTCCTTTCCTAACTCAGCCGCATCGGCATCAACACGTAGAGGAAAGCGCCGTGGATCTTAATGACTCCGGGACTCATCTCATCGATGAGATCTAAAAAGACTTCGTCGTTCGGAAGACTCCTGAGCGGCGCCATCAAAAATTCGGGGTTGAAGGCGATCGAGAAATCTTTGCCCTTGTACATAACCGGTAACGACTCTTTAGCCTCGCCGACATCAGGAGTCACCGCCACGATATCCATATTCCCTTTACTGAATATGAGCTTGACCGAATTCGACTTTTCGCTGGCAAGCAACGCGACCCGCCGGACCGCATTCAAAAACACTTCTCTCTCCAGCGTGATTCTTTCCTTCGCTTCCGCTGGGATTACTTGACGATAATTCGGATAGTTTCCTTCTATTAGCTTTGAGACCAAGAGCGCATCGTTTAGCTCAAAAGCGATCTGGTTCTCGCCGATGCTGACCTTTACATCCCCATCGTCTTTGACCAGCCTCTGAATTTCTAAGACTGCCTTAGTCGGAACGATGACATCGATTTCTTGGCTGCGAGGAAACTCCAACTCAAGATCAACCAGCGCCAGTCTCCGCCCGTCGGTCGCCACCGCCGTGAGTTTGTTTTCCTTGAAGGAAAAGAGGATGCCATTCAGGACGTAGCGCGTTTCGTCGGTGGAGATCGCATAAGAAGTCTTGCGAAGCGCGTCCTTGAGGTCTTTCTGCGCTATCGAAAATTCCTTGGCATTTTCGAACCGGGCCAACGGAGGAAATTCTTCTTCCGGTAATCCCAGGATCTTGAAATAGCTGGAGCCGCTCCGGATAGAGGCGAGGTTCTTTGTATCCACTTCCGCATAAATCTCTGCGGCTGGTAGCTCGCGGACGATCGAGAATAGACGGCGCGCCGGCAAAGTAGTCGCTCCAGTCCGTTCCACATTGGCTTCCACCCGACCTCGGACTCCCACGTCCAGATCAGTAGTGGTTAATCGTAACTCACCTTCAACGGCCTGGAGCAGCACATTGGACAAGATTGGCAGAGTAGTCCGTGTACTGACCACATTCTGAACGGTGGATAGACCCTCGAGTAGCTTGTCCTTGCTGACGCTAAATTTCATGGTTGAGCTTTATCAAATCACGCGCGAACTGGCTCCGCAAGTTGTTGGCAATAAGCTTGAGGACGCAAAAAACCAAGAATTTAAATGCGGAATCCTCTCCGCTGATTAAAGAAAATCTGTCAGAAGGTCAATCTTTGGTAGGGCGAAAATCTCGGCGCGCCCAGGACTTAGCCATGTCTGAGCCTCAATTCCGCGCCGGATTTGAGCCGCCGGTAAAGCTAGCTTTGCCCCAACCTGTCCGGATACGAACGTTGGGTTTGCGACGATTATCGGTAAATTCGACACGCAGGGTACGGCTCAAATCCGGCGCGGACTAACCATTTCCGATGGGCAACCCCTCGGCGCGCCGAGATTTTCGCCCTACCTCGCCCCGTCGCCTATTCGCCGTTTCGCCCCTTCGCTCCCCCTACCGCTCCAGCTGACTGGTTAGCAGAAATACCAACTGCCGGATTTGATCCTCACGCGTCATTCTCTCTTGCACCGTCTTACAGGCATGTAGAACCGTCCCATGATCCCGGCCGCCAAATGCATCGCCGATTTCGTTCAGCGAAGACTTGGTATGCCGACGGGCCAAGTACATCGCGATTTGCCGCGGAAAAGCGATGTTTGCCGGACGCCGTTTACTGGTCATATCCGCCAGCCGAACATCGAAATGCTCAGCCACCTTTCGCTGGATTTGGTCGATGGTGATAATTTTCTTGGCTTCTTCTTGCAGGATATCCCGGAGAAGATGTTCCACGACTTCTTTGGTCACTTCGCGTCCGCTCAAGGACGCGAACGATGCTACCCGCATTAGAGCGCCTTCCAGACGACGGACGTTCGTCCGCACTCGTTGAGCCAGAAAATCAAACACCTCAGGCGCTAGCTGGACCTGGAACGACTGCGCCTTCTTACGTAGGATCGCCATCCGGGTCTCAATATCCGGAGGTTGGAGCTCTGCCGTTAAACCCCATTCAAACCGTGACACTAAACGCTGTTCGAGATTAGTGATCTCGCTCGCCGGCCGATCACTAGAGAGGACAATCTGTTTTCTGCCGTCGAACAAAGTATTGAACGTATGAAAAAACTCTTCTTGGGAACGTTCCTTCCCCGCTAGGAAGTGGATATCGTCAATCAACAGCACATCGGCCTGGCGATAGCGTTTTCTGAACTTGACCAGCGTATTATGTTGAATTGCATCGATGAACTCGTTGGTGAACTTCTCGCTCGACAGATACATTACCTTCACGATCTTCTTCCGGTCCGCCACCTGTTGACCAATCGCCTGCATCAGGTGCGTTTTCCCAAGCCCAACTCCCCCATATATAAATAAGGGATTGTAGGTTTTGGATGGGGATTGAGCCACCGCCAGGGACGCCGCATGCGCAAACTGGTTGTTCGACCCCACCACAAACGTATCGAAGGTATTGCGCGGGTTCATCCCGTGAACCATGGCCGCTTCGGGATCCTTATCGGCCGCCTTCGCAACCTTGGTCTCGGGTTCGCCACGTGGTTCCGGCTCCGTCGAAACAGGTCCTGTCGGCTGTTCAGCCACGCAAAACTTGATCTCGCGCTGCCCACCCAGCACCTGCATAACCGCTGCCTGCAGCAACTGCAGGTAATTACTCTCGATCCAAAGCTGATAGATCGTGTTCGGTACCTGGAATATCAGCTGTTTATCGTCCACATGCGCCAGCTCAATAGCCGCAAACCATCGCTGAAATGCGTCCGAGCTAACATGAGGGCGAATACCGGCGGCGACTTCTTCCCAGGTCTGTTGAAAGCTCTGTTCTATCGGCATTTTATCCACATTTATATCGCCCATTCCCGTCCTGGCTTTGATGACATTTCTCTCCATGAAATGACCAGCAACTCTTACGTTTAACGAAGTAGGATGATTAAGCACTTTGAGCTAGAGACCCGCTAACTCCCTGTGGTCTAGAGGGTTACCGTTATTGACGCCCGGCGGCTGATCCTGCGCGCCGGTGTTCGTCACCGTTACATCCAACCCGTTGTAGCCCTCCTTCCCCCTTGGGTTGACCATTGCTCAACATTCTTATTCACAAGTTATTCACCGCTGCGTCTCCGCCATCTCCCCGTCGAGCAAGGGGTAGACTACTTACCGCCCCAATCAGCGGCAAGAAAAAAGTCGGTCCTACCAAGCAATATATTTTTTCCTATCCACAACTAGCGCTTGACGGCCCTCAATTCGCCTTTCCTACCCGATTTTTGCCTCATCCATCCGCTGTAATTGCTGTTTGGCCCTCTCCAACTGGCCCGCCGGTGTTTTAAAAAGTGAACTAACCAGGAAACATACCACACAGCCGATGAACACCCACCAGGAGAAAGCCACGTGGGGAAACCCCGGCGGCAGCCAACTGCCAAGATTCACGACGGTTAACTCCCACTTACCTTGCTGAAGCAGTTCGCCCACATCTAACCAGGGAACTTCTACCCGTCCTACTAACAAGACCAGCGCTATCGCGACGAGCATAGCCACGATGTTAGTGCGATCGTTACCCCGGGTCTTGGTTAACATCCCCACCAGAAAGACTCCCAACAACGCGCCATAGGTGTAACCAATGATCCCCAAGGCGATCGGGAGAATGGTCAACTTTGAGTCGTGCAACACACTGTTGGCCGTCGCCGTCGCCACCAAAATCATCAGGCCGCCAAAAACCGACGTCGCCAGCCGAGCCGCCCAGATAGCGGATTCAGGGGCCTTATCCCGAGCGAAATAGGGCAAATAAAAGTCTTTGGTGAAGCTAGTGGCCAGCGCGTTGAGCGCCGCCGAAGTCGACCCCATCATCGTTGCAAAAATGCCCGCCACGATAATGCCCCGCACTCCGATGGGCATCTGGGTTACAATGTAGTGAGCAAAAATCTCGTTTTCAGCCGGCGGTACGGTTAGCGAAGAATTAACGTGATAATAAACCCACAATAAAATACCGACTGACAGAAAACTGATAGCAATCGGAATATCCGCCAAGCCGCTTAGAATTAGCGAGATCCGAGAGCGCGTAAAGTCACGGGCAGTTAACATTCGTTGGACCATGTCCTGATCGGCGCCGTGAGTTGCCATGGTAGAAAAAGTAGAAGCGACTAACGCTGCGGCCAATGTATAGGGTTCTTCCAAAATCGACTTTACCGCCGCCCAAAAACTATCAGGATGATTAATCCCGGTTTGGAAGAAGGGAGGAATACCTCCTAACTGTTCCTTTACCGTGCTTAACCCACCGGGGATGTGAGTTAGAATCAGACCAATAGCCAGCAGAACCGAACTAATCATCAAGGTGGCTTGAATCATGTCGGTCCATACGACCGCTTTAATTCCGCCGATCGCCGTATAAATGGTAGTTAACACAGTCACGAACACGATCCCCCAGAAATAGATCCAGATATCGATGGGCGTTCCCGGGAAAAGATATTCCCAAACGACTTTGATGATCGCCCCGCCCAGATAAAGCCGGACCCCGATGCCCAGGACCCGGGTCAGCAGAAAGATCCCGCTAGCCAGGTTTTTGGTCAAGGGGCCAAACCTGATTTCGAGAAACTCGTAAATACTTTGGACACCGTAGCGGTAATAGGGGCGGATAAAGGTGAAGGCGATGATGACCCGGGCCAGAACCGTGCCGATCGCCAATTGGCCGTACACGAAACTCCGGGTTTTGAAACCTTCGGCAGGCGTCCCTAGAAACGTGACTGCGCTGGTCTCGGCGGCGATAATTGACGCCAGTACCGCCCACCAGGGAATCGAGCGCCCGCCCAATGCAAAATCTGTCAGGGTCCGATTTCTTCTGCCGGCCCACAGCCCGATGCCGACGATCCCGAAAAAGTAAAGGCAAAGGACGATGCCATCTACAGATAAAGCAAAGGGGCTGTGCCCAAAATCGGCCATAGGCGTCGAGTATCGCAGAGGGCCATTTAGCCCGCAATAATGGTCCCTAGGGGGGAGCCGCTTTTCCGCGTTCTATGCCAAACGTAATATTCGGAGCGGACCGGTTGTTTTAGACTGAACAATGGGCTGGCAGACGGCTCCCGGGAACGGCCCCAGGGTGTGGCATCACATGGCGGACGGATGCTCGTGTTTTCGGATCAATTAGAGACGCGGCGAGACATTGCCAAGCGCTGGGTTATTCCCGGGAGCCGCTGGTCGCCACGCCTGCAAACTGGGCCGACGATACCTGTTAATTTGTGACGCTTGCATTGGCACGGGTCCGGTGGCTGCCCATACGCGTCAACCTAAGGGCGCAGGCGTTGGCCGGCCCCTGACCGGGAGGGCGCGCTGCCTGTCCGACGTAGCCTGAGGTTTTACGTTCATTCCTTATTCGGCTCGGCGAAGTCAGATCCTCGCGCGCCGCAAAGACGTGCCAAGCTTACAGACGTATTCCGATCACTCGATCGACAAACACGGCTCGGCTTCGGTAACAACGGATCGCGGGGACGCGATCCCTCCCAGCGCTGGGTCCAGCGGCTGCCAGACGGCTCCCCTCCAGTCGCGCGCGCGTTTCACACCCTAGCCGGGAACCGCCAACAGCCTCGGCGCCGACTCCGCCAGGACATTCTTGACCAGAATACGCGAGTTTCTGCCGCTAGCCTCATATTTTGCCCTGCGAGCAGGAGGCAGTACTTCTGGTCCGGCTTCAGAAAAGCCCCCTTTCTGCTGGAGATAGACAAATGCTTGCGTCGAAAGAGCGAACAACCGCTCAAAGCCGCGCTCGCGCGTCAGATTTTCTACAAAAGACATCAATTTGCGGCCTAGCCCCTGGTTTTCGCTCGAACGGCTCACATAAAGACAAGCGAGTTCCGCCATTTTCTCCTCCGGGTATGGATAAATAGCCACACACCCAACAATATGACGATCGATCTCCAAGACCCAGTAGTGTTCGATATCCGCTAGAATCTCGGATCGAGTCCGCCTCACCAGTTCTTCATCGCGAATGGACTGTTGGATTAAGGAAACAACTGCCCTCACGTCCTTTTTATATAGGCGCCGGATCTGCTCGTACTCGTTGGAGTAGATCATGGTTCCGATTCCGCCGTTGCTGAAAATCTCCGCCAAGAGCGCTTCGTTAACGTTGCCGTTTACCAAATGGACCCTAGGTATACCGTACTGGCATGCTCGTACTGCGTGCTCCAGTTTGGACATAAGATTCATCGAGAGCTCGGCTTTCCGTTTCCGGATAACGTCCGTTACCTCCGTCGAAAGGATGTGACCGATTCTTTCCCCGTCCAAAACCAACCCGTCGTGAGCGGACAGATAGATCAGTTTAGTGGCACGCAGCGCCTCTGCGACTTCGAGAGCAACCAAATCTGAATTGACCCGAAACGTCCGGCCTTCACCATCAAATCCAAGCGGCGGAATCACCGGTACGAAGTCTTCCCGCAACAACAGCTCCAAAGAATGAGTGTCTATCTTCTCGACCTTCCCCAAATATTGGTAATCGACTCCATGGATAATGCCCGCCGGGTGCGCGATGACACAATTAGCGTAGGCGGCACGGAGATCCACTTGGGTTAGGCCCTCCATAATCTCGTTCGTCAACCGTATCGCCACATCGATCGATAGCTGAAGAGTGGCGGCATCAATGATCCCGGTCCCGTCGACGTTGGAAACGGGCATTCCCCGCTGACCGGCAGCTCTTTCGATCTGAAACGCGGCCCCGTGCACCAGAACAACTTTGATGTTCAGCGACCTGAGAACGGCGATATCCAACAAAATGTTGGGGAAGTTCTCCGACTCTAAGATCTCGCCATTAATCGCAATAACAAAAACCTTGTCTCGAAAACGCGTGACGTACTGCAGGATGCCACGGAGTTCTGGAAGTTTCATTAGCGGAGAGACTGAACGCCTTAAATTAAAGGAGTCCGACCAGGCGCTCAAGGGATAACGCCTTGGCCGACGGAACGATCAAGTCCGCGACCGATAAATCTTGGCGCTCGCTAAACTGGTTCGGGATGACTACCGCCCGCATTCCGGCCGCCTTAGCGGCCCGACTGCCGGGCTCAGAATCCTCCAGCGCAACCGAACGGATTGGCGAAACCTGTAGAGTCTCGGCCGCCTTTAGATAGACATCCGGCGCCGGCTTGGGATTCAGCACCATGTCTCGGGTCACAATCGCGCCGACCAAATCACGTAAACCCAACCTCTCCAGACCATCATTAACCCATCCAAAACCCGAATTGCTGGCTACCCCGATGGGAATACGGGCGCTAACCGCGGCAAGCATCAGCTCTCGGATACCGGGCAGCACCCCTTGTGTGAGGGTTAACTCCCAATTCCTGGCATCTCTTCTGGGAACCAAATTCTCCCAATCGAGTTTTCGTCCAAGCAAACCCTCCAAGTGAACTCCTGGATCGAATCCGCCAACATAACCGGTGGCTCCCCTCCAATCGTCGAGCGTTAGCTTTTGACCGAAGTCGGCATAAAGCTCGTTCCAGCTGTCAAAGCCGGGTTTCTCCGTGTCTACAATGAGACCGTCGAAATCGAATATTAGCGATTCCAGATTCAAAGCGCTTGGTGATTCACCACAAAGACATAAAGGTCACAAAGGCAAGTTTCAGTCCCGTCTTTGTGACCTCTTTGTAGTGAAATTTTCTCTACCGTTTAAGCGCCTCCTCGAAGAGCTCGAAATCGGAGAAGAAACGCTTCACTTCGATCGCGGCATTTTCCGGGGAATCCGAGCCATGAATCAGGTTCATCATGGCGTCTTTGCCTAAGTCTCCTCGAATGGTTCCTTTGGCCGCCTTTCGTGAGTCTGTAGGCCCCATCAGGTCGCGAACCCTTTTCACCGCGCCTTCGCCGTTTAAAGCCAAGGCGATAACTGGGCTTTGTTGCATGAACGAGCGCAATTCCGGGTAAAACGGGCGATCAGCGACGTGGGCGTAATGTTCTGCCAGTACTTCTTCGGACAGCAGCAGCATTTTGCACCCAACGATCTCGAGCCCGGCTCGTTCAAACCGGCCAATGACCTCACCGCAATGCTTTTGCGCAACACAGTCTGGCTTTAGTAAAACTAAAGTAGTTTCCACCATAGGTATGTGACAGCCCTATCGGTACTCTCAGAATGACAAATGACAAATAACAAATGACAGATCGAGGAACCCCGCTGCTTACGGCAATCTGTCATTTGTCATCTGTCATCTGCCATTTTCGCGGCCGTTACAGCCGCGAAATCAGCAACTCCTTCGCTAACGCTTCGGCGCGACAGGTTTTGCATTCGAAAGTATGATGCAACCGAGCCGAGGCCAACAGCATTTCGGAATACCCTATTCGCATGCCGCATCAAGCAAAGACCGGCCAAAACCCCGGCAATGAACGTCTGGTTCGAGACTTACAGATCGACGAAGTCGCTTTTGGCGGAGCCGGCGTCGGGCGTTCAGACGGAAAAGTGATCTTTGTACCTTTCACGGTCGATCGAGAGATCGTCGATGTTCGACTCCAAACGGTTCGTCGCAGCTACAGCCTCGGACGGGTGGAAGCCATCCGGCAGCCTTCACCTCACCGGATCGTAGCTCCATGCCCATTCTTTCAAGATTGTGGAGGCTGCGATTATCAACACGTCACTTACGCTCACCAACTCGCAATTAAACAAGGCCAGATCGAACAAGCGTTGCGGCGAATCGCCAAGCTGTCTGGTTGCAACGTTCGGCCGATCAAGCCAAGCCCAAAACCTTTTGGTTACCGCAACCGCATCTCGGTTCATAGCGATGGCGAGAATACCGGCTTTTTCCAGAAAGGCACCCGCAACGTGGTCGACATCTCCCACTGCCTGCTGGCCTCGGAGACCGTGAACGCAAAGCTTGGCGCGTTCCGAGCAGCCCGGCCTCCGGCGGGAGCGCACGCGACCCTGCGCGAAAACGAAGAGATCACCACCTTCTCACAAACCAACGATGAGGTCGCCGGACTCCTGCTCGAATTCGTTCAAAGCCAAGTCAAAGGACCGGTGCTGGTAGATGGTTACTGTGGATCCGGCTTCTTTGCGCGTCATCTGGCGGCCGTCGTCGACAAAGTGATTGGGATCGACTGGAATCAACCAGCTATACAGCGAGCGCAAGAGACGGCCACCGCGAACGAAACCTATCTTTGCGGCGACCTTAGCGAATTATTGGATCGGGTGCTTATCGCTGAAAAACCCGATACTGTGATTCTCGATCCATCAGCAACCGGGCTCTCCGAAGAAATTGTCACGATATTGGCCAGCCGCGTTCCACCAACCCTAATTTACGTGTCGTGTAACCCGGCGACGTTTGCCCGGGATCTGCAACGGCTTTCCGACCGATTCCAGGTTCAAGAAATCCAACCATTCGACATGTTCCCCCAAACCGCAGAAATCGAAGTCGTGGGTATATTGGGACACTCTTAATCGTCCTCGTGCTCGAACTGGGCGCCGACGAAACGGACCACCAAGCTTCTTTTGGTTAAAGGATTGGACCTCTGGAACAATTATGATTCGAACTCAGAACTGCCATACGCTCGCGTAATTCAAGCACATGAAGACGACGCTGGCGGAAATAATTACTAACGCTGCAACGCTCGCAACCTTCAGGCTTAGTTGCAGAACATTTCTGAAAGCTAACCAGCCCGGCGGCTGGGAACTGGCCAGGGTCGATAGCTCTATCGCGAAATATCCGGTTCGCATTTTCTAACTAGAGGAGCTTATCTCTACCCGCGCTGATAACCGAGGTTTGACACCTAACCCAAACTGCCCAGTACAATACCGGTCAGAAAAACTAGAGCTCCGCCGACGACAGCTTGAAACAAAGCGCGGAGCAACGGTGTATCCATGTACCGTTTTCTGATCCAAGCGATGGCAGCGAGTTCGATAGCAACTACGCCAATAGCGATCCACATCGCTAGATAAAATTGCGATATCAAGAACGGCAAAGTGTGCCCGATCCCGCCGACGAAAGTCATCGCTCCGCACACCCCGCCACGAAGCCAAGGTTGACCCCGGCCACTGAGCACACCGTCGTCTGAGAGTGCCTCCGAAAAGCCCATACTAATGCCAGCTCCTAAAGAAGCAGCGCAACCGATGAGAAAGGCAGTGTACGAGTTATGCGTTGCGAACGCGGCTGCAAAAACCGGCGCCAACGTGGACACCGATCCATCCATCAGCCCCGCGAGACCGGGCTGGACCACTTGCAGCACAAACAATTTTCTTTTTACATGAGGATCATCAGCCGACCTAGTCGCTAAACGGGCTTCTCCATCCTGACTTGATCGACCTTTATTCTGAATCGTCTTAGCCAACGCTGCCCGGGAAGATAACCCATAGACACACATCAGTTGTCGCAACTGCGCCGATTGCCGCTGGCGCATGGTAAGCAAAATCGAGGCTGTTTCCGGGCTCTCCGCGCGGATCCGGTCCGCCAGCGCGGCGTAAGCTTGTCCATGTTCTTCTTGGAGTGCCAGAGCGGCTGCGAAAGGACCACTTGGAGAATCGGCTTGGGCTGACATAATCACACAATTAGAAAAGATGTTCCAGTGCGCCAAGCAGAACGCCGGTTCCACTTAGACTTCGATGGCGTTGAAGTAGCTAACCTGGTTCTGCCCCATTCGCTACTATTTGTGGTCTCTTTCTAAAAACTGAGAAAGACTCACAGTTGCAATCTTCGGCAGCAACTTCACGACTCCACTTTGATGCCAGATCGCTTCCGCGGAAGATGCGCTCCTAAGCTGACTTCTGTAACGCTAGAGCTGGTAGGCGAGGCTCCGGAATGGGTGAATGGGTGAATGGGCGAATGGGCGAATGAGCGACGCGGCGATTTGAGGCGCGAAGCGCTGCGAGACTTTAGCCTAGGCTGAGTCTGCGAGGCCTAGGTAGGTCATAAGGAAAGCGACAAGCGCTGAAGGCGCGATAGAAACGTGGGTATTGAGTGCGTTTTTTCTGGCCGGGCACAAACGTTTGTCGAGGGTTTTAGAGCTCAATGATGGCGTGGGGTCAGGGCGCCGATTTCTTTCGCGCTTTCAGCGCTATCCCACTTTTCGGACCGATACCTAGGCCTCGAAGACTCAGCCTAGGCTAAAGTCTCGCAGCGCTTCGCGCCTCAAATCGGCATCGCCCATTCGCCGTGTCGCCTACTCGCTCATTCCAGAGCCTCACCTACCAACGTCTACACCAATCCCCGGTCTGCCAGTTCTTGCTTCAGATATGCGTAATAAATTGGTGCGACCACCAGCCCGCTAAGCCCGAAGGCAGCTTCCATGCAGAGAATCGCGATCATGACCTCCCACGGCAGGGCCTTTATTTCAGAAGCCACAATTCGAGCGTTCAGGAAGTACTCAAGCTTATGGATAACGAGGAGAAAAACCACGGAAAAGACGGCTGCTAAAGGTGAAACCGATAGGCCCGCAATCACGATCAAGCTGTTGGAAACGATGTTCCCGAATATCGGCAGTAATCCGCAAAAGAAAGTCACAACCACCAGAATCTTAGAGAACGGAAGATTGATCCCGACCGCCGGCAGCAACACCAGAAGATAGATTGCGGTGAGCACGGTGTTGATCGCAGAAATCCGCATCTGGGCAAAGGCAAACTGGCGGAAGGCGGTGGCAAATCGTAAGACCCTGACAATCACCGCTGCAGCCAAAGGTCGTTGGAGTTTGCCTGGCGAAATTTGGAACAGCGATACCAACGCCCCAATCACCATGCCGATGAACCCGCGCACAAAAAGATGCAAAGTCTCTTTTCCGAAGGTTTGCACCTCATGAGAGTGTTGGCCCAGCCAACTGGAAACGAAAGTCTTAAGATCCTCGACAGTGCCCGGGAGATAATCTTGGACGGCGGGTGGCAACTTATCTCGGGCATCTACCAAGATATGTTGGAGCCTTTCGGTAAAGACTTGGGGGCTGCCGGCATCGCTTTTCAAGAATGCGATGGTGCCGGCAACCACGCCGGTCACGACCGCGATAATCAATATCGCCAAGCTGACCACGGCGAATCCTCGCGACCAACGATTGATCAAATGGCGCTCGATGATCGGAGCAATCATTCCGATTAGTTCGTAGACCAAGAAAGCTCCCAGTAAAGCCGAGACCAGATGGACGACAACAATCGATAAAAGCGCCAAGCCGGCCAGCACCCAGGAGGCAATCAGCGAGACAGTCATCGGTTCGTCTGGCCTGTCCAAAGGTTCAGGCAACTTTTCGGCTGGACGAACGGTTTGGCTCACTGGCTGAATTCTCGATCTGTAAGATTGAATTGCAAATTTAGACGCACTCTAACAAGTCTAGCCTGACTACCAATCACCTTTCACCAGCTCTCCCAGTAATCCGTTCCAACCAAGATCGCGGTCGCCTGGCACCGATTCCAGACGCCACTACCAAAACCGGACGCGGAACCCAATTCACGAGTCGTCGCGTCATGTTGCCAAGTAGATAATCGCTGAACACGTCCCGGCTAGGTTTTGATCCCAGCACCACAAGATCATAATCACCGGCTTCGATTTCCACGGCGATCTCAGCAGCGACCAGGCCTGAGCGCACCTTGACTTCGGTGGGAATCCCGGCCGCTTCGATCATCTCTTTTTCAGTCCGGAGATTCTGCCCCAACGCCGAGTCAGAAGCTAGCAAAGCTGAAACATTCACCTCAGGTTCCGAGCGGTCGGAAATCATCACCGGCGCCTCCGGAAGAGCGGTAAACAACGTCACCGAGGCGCCTAGACTCGGCGCAAACTCGATGACCAGTCTTACCGCTGCCTCAATGTAGGTTCCGCCCCCGCTACAAATTAGGATCCGACGAATCTCTGGCCTCGAGACCGGAACCACCAGTACCGGGCGGACCAGCATTTCGATAATCTCATACGCTTTTTGAGAAAGAACCGAGATCTGGCCACCGCGCTTCGCCTCACCCCCGATCACAATCAGATCGTAGTTTCCCTCAACCGCTCGTTTCTCGATCTCGGATATCGGTTCGCCGTACTTCGAGAGAATCTCAACGTTCACCCCTTGGGCCATAAACGCATGCTGCGTCCGCCGAATCGCTTCCAACAATGGAACTTCATCCGGCGCTAACTCAGTGACACCAAAGATAGTGACTTCGGCCTGGGTGGCCGACGCGATCTTCAAACAAAGCTGAATCGCGCTCTCGGATCGCTCAGTTCCTTCGGAGCAAAGAAGAATTCTCATCGAGTCCGGTCTGGATTGCTAACATCCCAGAATAGCAAGGCAGTCGCCTGAAGCTCCTGCCAATGACAAATGACAAATGACAAATGACAGATGACAGATGACAAAATAGCGCCGCCAAATTTGTCATTAGTCATTTGTCATGTGGCATTTGTCATGTGGCATTTGTCATTTGTCATTCGGACGAGCTTCGGGCGAGTCCGAGGAATCATTATCCGAAGATTTGCTATTTGCTATCTGCTATTTGCTATTCAGGACAATCACGAGTGGTGCCCTGTAATTAGCGCACTCGCCACCAAGATAGCGCCCAGTAGCGGCAACGGAGCGAATGCCAGGCGAATCCACGGTCCGCTGAAATACTGGGTCAACCGAGCGCCAAGCTGGGCGCCAACTGCCGCCCCGGTATGCATTACTAATGCGACTAGAATGTCCACATTTCCATTCATAGCATGCCGGACGGACCCGTAACCTGCCGAAATGATAATCTCAAAGAGATCTGTACCCACGGCGATATGGGTGGGTATCCCCAGAAGATAAACCATGGCCGGCATCCGGATATATCCTGCGCCGCCTCCAAGAAAGCCGCTGAAGAAGCCGCCAACAAACGAAACCAATACAATCGACCAAATCGAGATCTTCGTGATGCCGGACTGCTTTAAGCTGATCCTTGGCGCTAGGGGGAAACCCTGAAAAGCTTTCGCTAATCGGTCGAACGCCAAAACATCCTTTTTTGGACCGGCGGTATCACGGTTCGTCGCCCTAGATGCTCTCAATGCCTGCCAACTCTCCCACGCGCCGAAAATTGAGATCACGGTGAAAATGATGATGGCGGTCAGACCGACAACTAGATTGACTGCTCCCGTCCGTTTAAGCGCTTCGATTGCGTCCACACCGGTTTCGGAACCGACCAGCGTTCCGATCACCATCACCGCAGCGAGCTTGAGATCGATATGACCGAGTATCCGATGCTGACGGGCTGCGACGATTGATTTGCCGACGATGTGGATCAAGTCAGTGCCCACGACGAAGTTATAGGGCATCCCCAAACTGAACAAAGAGGGGCCGGATATGAAGCTGCCGCCGACCCCAAAGAATCCGCCAAGGATGCCAATCACCAGACCCAAGATACCCAGCAGAAGCGGATTAATATGAACCCCGGAGATCGGAAAGAACATATCTACTTCTTTCCGCTCCGGATGACGTAGCTTAGCGCGGTTATCAACCTCTCAAGCCCGATTGATTGTCCGACCATAAGCAGGACGCAGGCTAAGACGTAATAGATTCGCTGCTCGTGAAATAGCCCGGCTAACCAAGTACCCAAAAATCGCAGGACAAGATAAAAGTAAGCGATTGCTAGGACTGCATACGCGGCGAGCTCAAAAGCAACATAGCGGAGGACTTTTTGAATGGGCTCTTTCATTGGGAGGATTTGCCGGCTGAGTGTCGGAACGGCGATCAATTGGGTAGGAAATGCGGATAGTTGACTGAGCAGGTAGAGAAGGCTGTTCGTCAAGATAAATTGCACGATTTGACAAAGACCACTATGCAATTAGGATTAGATCGATCTAATTGCTCCCTCCCTAGGATGAAACCGTATTTGGCGGTCCGAAATGTTAGATCGATCTAACCATGATTGGCGCTTCCCCAACCGACCGTGTCACCCTGGTCGACATCGCCTCCGATGCCGGCGTCTCACGCGCCACCGTCTCCCTCGTACTTCGCAACGTCCCTTCCGTCGCTCTCTCCACTAGAAAACGAGTTTTACAATCCATCAGCCGCCTCGGGTATGTGTATCATCGCGGAGCTGCCAATCTCCGTACCCAACGCTCCCACGCCATTGGGCTGATCGTCTCGGATATCGCCAATCCATTCTTTGCTGAGACTATTATTGCGATCGAAGACCGGCTCGGTTCCGCCGGATTTGTCACCATTCTGGGCAATACCTCTGAGAATCCGGAAAAACAGGAGCGCCTGCTTAGGTCGCTGTCCGAATACCCGGCCGACGGGATCTTAATCTGCCCAACTCAAGGCGCGATCACTCCAGGTGGGGACTTGGCGGGACGCCGTCCACCCGTGGTCGCGTTTACCCGTCCGATGAGCGGGGTCGACTACGCTGGCGTCGATAACGTGACCGGCTCTGAACTTGCCATCGATCATCTTGCCGCATTGGGCCATCGCCACATCGCATTTATCGGAGGTCCGTTGTCACTCTCTTCCGCCCAACAACGTTTTCTCGGCTACCGGCAAGGCTTAGAGAAAAATGGAATCCCTTTTCGAAAAGATCTTTTTATCGAGGAAACTCCGAACCGAAAAGGAGGGTTTCAAGGACTGATGGCAGCGCTGACCCTGTCTCCAGCGCTAACGGCTGCCGTCTGTTTTAACGACGTGGTTGCCTTAGGAGCGATTGAAGCGCTTCGCGCCTCCGGTAAACAGCCCGGAAGCGATTTCTCGATCGTCGGCTTTAATAACATTGCCGACGCTCATTTCGGAGGTTTAACGACCGTTGACACCAGCCCGGCTAAGATCGGCGAAGCAGCCGCAGACCTGCTCCTGCACCGGATCAAAGAACCAACCGCCCCCGTGCGCCAAGTCATTCTAACCCCCCGCCTCATCGTCCGAGCATCGACCGCTCGGGCGCCTGCCCGAGTGGAATAGCCAATAGCAAATAGCCAATAGCAGATAGCAGATAGCAAATGCTCCCCAACATCGCCGTTGGTCCTCACTGCCCACTGCCCACCGACCACCGACCACCGATTACTGATTATTGATTACTGATTACTGATTACTGATTACTGCTTACTGCTTACTGCTTACTGCTTACTGCTTACTGCTGCCCCGACGTTCACCTCGGCCTCGCAAGCGAGGCAGCGCTCCAAACCAATCACCTTTCACCTTTCACTCCCCCTCCCCCCATGCCACCTCTCAAATGGGCCCTGATCGGCGCCAGCGATATTGCTAAGACTCGGATGATCCCGGCGATCCGTTCACAGCAGGACTCAGCGATCACGGCTGTGCTCAGCAGCAACCCGGAACGCGCGAAGAGTTATGCGTTAGAAAACTCGATTCCAAAAGCCTATCACAACTTGGATGAGTTACTGCAGGACCCAGAGATCGACGTGGTTTACATCAGCACGACAAACGAGCTTCACGCGTCTCAAGCGATCGCCGCCGCTAAGGCCGGGAAACATATCTTATCCGAGAAACCATTAGCGCTAACCCTGGCTGACGCTGAGGCCATGGTGAGGACCGCCAAAGAGAAAGGCCTCGTGTTTGGCACCAACCATCATCTTCGCAACGCGGTCACCCATCGTACCATGCGCCGGCTGATCAAAGAAGGCGCGATCGGAAAACCGTTGGCAGCCCGGGTGTTTCACGCGGTCTATCTACCTCCGCGCTTGCAAGGGTGGCGACTCAATCGTCCGGAAGCCGGCGGAGGCGTCATCCTCGATATCACGGTCCACGATGCGGACACGCTCCATTTTCTTTTGGATGACGACGTTCAAGACGTGATTGCGCGTTCGGCTCAACAAGGCCTGAGTCAGGGTGACCTGGCGGATGCCGTTATGGGCGTGATGCATTTCCGAAATGGAACCCTGGCGATGTTCCATGACGCGTACACGATTAAACATACCCGGACCGGTCTCGAAGTTCACGGAACCGAAGGCTCACTCATCGCCAAGAACGTTATGACCCAGGAGCCGGTAGGAGAGGTTTTTCTATCCAGAAATGGCGCCAGCTCCGAGGTTCCTCTGGGCACACCAGAAGACCTTTACGTCCACATCATCCGCCACTTTAACGACGCCGTCCGAGGCCACGGCCAACCATTCATCACCGGCGAAGACGGCATCCGTTCCCTGGCCGTAGGATTAGCCGTGCAAGAATCCGCCAAAACCGGCCAACGCGTGCCCGTGCGGTACAGCAGTGAATAGCAAATACCAGATGCAAATGGTCGCGCCGATACGCGCATCCGCATAGCTAACCGACCACCGATTACTGATTACTGATCACGAAGCCCTGTCGCCCCCAGAGCCGCCTATCACCCCGGCACGCCCCACCTCTCACCAATCACCTCTCACTCAAGAAATGCCCCGCGCTCGTTTCATCTCTTTACAAGAAGTCGGCTCACTGATCCCAGACAATGCCGTGTTGTCGGTCAGCTCATCCAGCGCGCTCGCTTGCCCTGACGCCACGCTCAAAGCCATCGGCGACCACTATCGTGAGACCGGCCGGCCGCGCGACCTTACGTCGATTCATCCAATCGCTGCCGGCGATATGTACGGTATCGCTGGGATTGACCATCTGGCGCAACCCGGACTGATGAGAAGAGTAGTAGCCGGCTCACTTCCCAGTGGTCCCAGTTCCATGGCGTCACCTGAGATTTGGAAACTGATCATCGAAGATCGAATTGAAGCTTACAACCTGCCGAGCGGCATCCTCTTTCACATGCATCGCGAAGGCGCAGCCCGCCGGCCCGGCGTGTTAAGTAAGGTCGGGCTAAACACATTCGTTGACCCGCGCCTGCAAGGCGGCGCGATGAACAAATCAACACCCAAAGATTATGTTCAGGTCACTGAGTTCCGGGGTGAAGAATGGCTATTTTATCCGGCTATCTCGCCGGATGTCGCGATCATCCGCGGAACCACCGCCGACGAACGGGGAAATATTTCGATGGAAAACGAAGGCGCTTACCTTGGGGCGCTGGATCAAGCGATCGCCGCACGGAACGCGGGAGGGATCGTAATTGCTCAAGTGAAACGCCTGTGCGCGAACGGCACATTGAAGCCGCAAGCCGTACGGATCCCCGGTATTTTTGTCGACTATATCGTGGTCGATCCGGAACAGAAACAAACGACCCAAACTGGGTATGACCCGGCGATTAGCGGCGAAATTTTCCGTCCGGAGAGCAGTTTCAAAGAAACAGAATGGGGACTCGACAAAGTGATCGCTCGCCGGGCTGCTATGCAGCTCGTACAAGATGATGCCGTCAACCTCGGCTTCGGCATCTCGGCGCTGGTGCCACGCATTTTGTTGGAGGAAGGACTTCATGGTCAAGTGACCTGGGTGATCGAACAAGGGCCGGTCGGCGGCATGCCGCTTCTAGGGTTCGCCTTCGGTTGCGCCGCAAATGCCGATGCCATTATGGCATCACCAGACCAGTTCACCTACTTCCAAGGCGGTGGCTTCGATCGGAGCTACCTCTCCTTTCTACAAGTCGATGGCGAGGGAAACGTTAACGTCTCGCGGTTAGCCTCCCGGCCCCACGTTACCGCGGGAGCCGGCGGATTTATCGATATCACCGCTCACGCTCGAGCCATCGTTTTTTGCGGGTATTTCACCGCTGGCGCACTGGACCAACAGATCGAAGCCGGTCACCTGCGGATTCGAAAAGAAGGCAAAAGCCGGAAGTTTGTCGAACAGGTCGAACACGTCACGTTCAGCGGAAAGCGAGCTCGGGAACAGCGGCAAGAGGTTCTGTTCGTAACGGAGCGAGCGGTGTTAAAGCTCGAACCGGACGGGCTTACCGTGATCGAGACCGCGCCCGGTATCGATCTGGAACGCGACGTCCTCCAACAGGCCGACACCGCTTTACGAGTTAGCCCTAATCTGAAGGTTATGGACGCCAGACTTTTCGAACCGGCAAAGCTCGGGTTGCAGTTGAGGGCGAGGAAATGAGGAGGCGTACGCACATGGCCTCGAAAGCCGGTCGGATTTGGCATGGCCCAACGTCGGTAGGGCGAAAACCTCGGCGCGCCGAGGGTGTGCCTACCTCCCTAAGAGCTGATCGCGCCGGGTTTGAGCCGTGCCGTGGGTCCAGCTTTTCCCACGAATATGCACGTCCACAAATGCTCGGCTCTGAACGATTCTCCACAAATGCCGACCGCACGCCCCGGCTCAAATCCGGCGCGGAGTCGACGTTTAGAGATAGCGGTCATCCTGGGCGCGCCGAGATTTTCGCCCTACCGGGTGTGAACACCTAACATGACCAATTCTTCCCCAGAACGAATCGCGCTAAATCCGCACGACGCCGAGACCTTGGATGCGCTCTTCGAACGCATGTTCCCGGCCGATACCGATGGTCCAGGGGCCGCAGAAATTGGGGTCGCCGATTATGTGGATAAGGCGCTGAGCAGCGCCTACTCTGATCTCCACGCTTTGTACCGAGCAGGGTTAACCGCGCTCGACCGTGAAACGCTGGCGCGATTAGGAAAACCATTCAAGGCAGCCAGCCCCGAGGAGCAAGACCAGATCGTTCAAGCCCTGGAAAAGAACGATCTTCGGTCTTGCCCGGATTTTCCCGCCAGAGATTTCTTCGACACCTTGCGAACCCATTTGCAAGAAGGGTTGTTCGCGGATCCCGTGCACGGCGGCAACAAAGAGAAATCGGGTTGGAGACTGATCAAACATCCCGGTGTTTGGCTCGAGAATTCGGCGGAAGAAAACCTGATGGAAACACCAGCCGATAAGGGAGGCCGTTATCAATCTTTGTCCGACTTAGGTTCGGGCTGGCAGATACCGGGAAAAAATATCCCTGGGTTCGACCTGCTGAGAGGACAAGCTCCGCCAGCAAAAGAGGTGGATGTCATTCTCGTTGGGGTTGGCTCGATGAATTCGATCGTGGCGCCGATACTGGCTGAGGCCGGCCTCAAGGTGATCGGTTTTGAGCCGGGGCCTTTCCGGGGCGGAGCCGACTATTTCCCAGACGAGCTAGGATCGGCTTACTATTGCCGGGCGTTGATGGGGCCAAAGTTCGGCTGCGAGATCCCACGCTGGCGGCAAAACGATTTAGAACCCACGCGTGAAGCCACCTTTTCTTTGGGGCGGATGATGAACAGCGTCGGAGGTTCTATCATCCACTATGGAGCTTGGATGCGCCGGTTTCATCCACATCACTTCCGGATGCGCAGCTACTTGGTGGACCGTCGGGGCGCTAAAGCTCTGCCGGCTAACTGCTCACTGGCGGATTGGCCGGTCTCATACGAAGAACTCGAACCGTTCTATTGCGATCTTGAGCACGCGATCGGCATCGCCGGAGATGAAACCAACCCATTCGTAAAACGTTCCCAACCGCTACCAATGCCGCCTATGCGGCCGTTCCGGTTGGGTGAACTTTTTAGCCGGGCCACCCGATCACTCGGTTTACATCCGCACCCGGTCGCAGCCGGCATGAATACGATTCCCTATCGAGGTCGACCAACCTCGACTTACACCGCTTGGAACAACGGGTTCGGTTCGTACACCGGCGACAAATGGGATCCTTCTCTTGATTGCGTGCCTCGCGCTTTGGCCACAGGAAATTTCGATCTACGAACCGGCTGCCGCGTAATCAGGGTGCTGACGGATGACACCGGTCACGCTGACGGGGTGGAATATATCGATGCGTTAGGGCGTCACCAAACTCAACGCGGACGCACCGTCATCCTCGGTGCGTACACCTTCGAGAATATCCGACTCATGTTTTTGTCGAGTAGCACGAAACATCCAGCCGGCATTGGCAATCAGCGCAGCCAACTTGGCCGTTATTTCATGACCAAGATGTTTGCTCACGTCGACGGCTTTTTCCCTGATACTATTTTTAATCGTCACACCGGGCCCGCCGCTCAGGGAGTGGTGCTGGACGATTTTTTGTCGGCCGATTTTGATTCATTAAAAGAAGGCTTTTTCGGCGGCGCCACCTTAGGCGCGGAGCAGCAATTCCTTCCGATCCAGATCAGCCGGGAAGCGCTCCCCAGCGATGTTAAGGCCTGGGGTAAGTCTTATCGAGACCACCTCAAACAGTGGCAACATTTCGGAGTCGTGCGCATCCAGCCTGACGCGCTGCCTTATCTCACGAACTACCTCGATCTCGATCCGGTGCATCGAGACAAGAGCGGCCTCGGACTTCCCGTCTTACGCATCACCTACGATCTTCAGGAAAACGAGCGCAAGCTGGCAGATTGGATGGAGCGTAAATCGGAGGAGATACTGCGAACGATGGGCGCAACCAAGACCTGGCGTGGCGCCAGCTTTACCGGGGTTGGCAGTAGCCATGACTTTGGCGGGGCCAGAATGGGCGATAACCCTGAAACCAGTGTCGTGAACCGCGATCTGGAAGTTCATGATGCTCCAGGAGTGTACGTTTTCAGCGGCGCAACTTTTCCAACCTGTATTGGGATCAATCCGACATTAACGCTGGCGGCAGTCTGCTCCCGAGCAGCCGTTGAGCTGGTTAAGAAATTGAAAGGAAAACGATGAGCGAACCTTTGCCCCGAAGGGACTTGAGGACTAAGCCCGGGGTTTTAACCCCGGGTCACCAAACCAAAATGACCCCGCCCCAACGGGGCGGCAGAGAGTGGTTAGGGAGCGATGCGTTGATCCATGAGACGGCGGATACATATCTGCCGCCCCGTTGGGGCTGGCGGTTTTTTCATCCTTCCCCGGGGTTAAAACCCCGGGCTGAGTCCTCAAGTCCCTTCGGGACAAAATCACCGTTCTTAAGTGAGCGCTTATGGACAGCCCCTCTCTCGAATCTGCCGCAGACCACGTCCGTTTCTTAGGTGAACACCCATGGACAGCAACCGAACGACGCCTTCCCCAAAAATCCTTTTGCAAGTCGAAGGAATGGTTGGCCGGATCACGCTGAACCGGCCTGAAAAATTGAATGCGCTCGACTTGGAGATGCTGACCCAGCTTCAAACCGCAGCCGATACGCTGGAAGCAAATACCGAAGTACGAGTCGTCATACTAGATAGTGCCAGTGATCGCGCTTTCTGCGTCGGCGCCGATATTCAAGCTTGGACCGCTCTCTCTCCCATCGAAATGTGGTCCTCGTGGACTCGCCGAGGACATCAAGTCTTCGATCGAATCGCCCAACTCCGGCAGCCCGTCATTGCGCTACTTCGAGGATTTGCTTTTGGTGGCGGCCTTGAGCTTGCCCTGACCGCCGATATCCGGATTGCGACGGAGCAATCTACCTTTAGCATGCCGGAGGTTAAGCTGGCAACCGTTCCGGGTTGGGGCGCCACTTCTCGTTTACCCCAGATCATTGGGCGACCACGCGCCAAGCAAATGATTCTCTCGGGTATACCAATCGATGCTCGATGCGCAGAAAAATGGGGACTGGTGAACGAGGTGGTACCCGCTTCCGATCTTTCCGCTAAAGCCAGCGAGTTAGTCGATCAGATCTGTCGTAATGCGCCGATCTCCGTCCAGATTGCCAAACAAATCTTAAATACGGAGTCATCCAACGCTTTAGCCCTTGAATCCTTGGCCGACGCCATCAGCGCTACCACCGGCGATGCGGCTGAAGGTCTAAGAAGCTTCCGAGAAAAACGCCCTCCTGAGTTCAAAGGAAATTAACTACCCAAGCGACTAACAACCGGAAATGAATAGCCGCAAAAAGGCGCAAAATCCACCACGGAGACACAAAGGACACAGAGAGATGGCTTTGATTTTAAGAAAGTTTCCCCTCTGCATTTTTCCGTCTTTGTGCCCTCTGTGCCTCTGTGGTGAAATTTTTCTTTCTTTTGCGTTTTTTGCGCCTTTTTGCGGCTATTCCAACCCCAACCTCCTCCCATGACTACCTTACTACCCGAAACTCACTTCACCTATTCAATGTGGATCGATGGCCAGCCTACGCAGGCCAAAAGCGGTCAAACGTTTAGCCGCGAAAGCCCGGCCCATGGGGTCAAGGTCGGTGAATACCCCTTGGCCGGGGCAGACGACGTGGACACTGCGGTCGCCGCTGCCCGACGCGCTTTCGATAACGGCTCATGGCCACACCAATCCGGTGCTGACCGCGCCAAAGTGCTCTTACGCACCGCCGAATTAATCCGGTCTAACAAAGATGAACTAGGGTTGATCGAAACGCTCGAAAGCGGCAAACCGATTAAGCAAGCTCGCGACGAAATGGAATGGAGCGCCGCTCTTTGGGACTATGCGGCCGCCCTCTGTCGCAACCTTCACGGGGATAGTTATAACGCGCTGGGCACGCAAGTCCTTGGACTCACTATCCGGGAGCCGATTGGCGTCGTCGCAATGATCACCCCTTGGAACTTTCCCCTATTGATCATTAGCCAGAAACTACCTTTCGCGCTGGCCGCCGGCTGCACCTGCGTGATCAAACCGAGCGAGCTCACTCCCGGCACCACCTTAAGGCTGGGAGCTCTGCTCGAAGAAGCAGGTCTACCCACCGGAGTGGCCAATATCATCAGCGGTTACGGCGACCCTGCCGGAGCCCGGTTATCGGATCATCCCGACATCAATATGATCTCCTTCACCGGGTCAACCGAGATCGGCAAAGCAGTAGTAGGGTCTTCCAGCAACAACCTCAAAAAGGTCGAACTCGAGCTTGGCGGCAAGAACCCACACATCGTTTTCGCCGATGCCGACCTGGAGGCCGCCCTGGATGCTGTGGTATTCGGCGTCTACTTCAACATGGGCGAATGCTGTAACAGCGGCAGCCGTTTACTCGTTCAGAGATCCGTCGCCGACGATTTTATCAATCGGGTGATTGAAACTGCTAAAACGGTCCGAGTGGGAGACCCGCTTGATGAAGAAACTAAAATCGGCGCCATCATCGACGAGAACCAATTCGATAAGATAACTGGATACATCGCTTCCGGGGTAGCAGACGGCGCCCGCCTCAGGTTAGGGGGAAAACCGTTATCTCGTCAAAACGGCCGATTCGTTGAAGCTACTGTCTTCGATGAAGTCCGGCCAGAGATGCCTATCGCCAAAGAAGAAATTTTTGGGCCAGTTTTATCGATCCTGACTTTTGAGACTAAAGAAGAAGCGATTCGGATCGCCAACGACACGATCTATGGTCTTTCCGCCGGCGTTTGGACCCGAGACATCGATACCGCATTTAGCGTTAGCCGGGCAATCCGAGCCGGCACGATTTGGATCAACACGTTCATGGACGGTTATCCCGAGCTCTGCTTCGGCGGATTCAATCAGAGCGGCCTTGGTCGAGAACTAGGCAGATTCTCAATCGAAGAATTTACCGAACTCAAAACTATCCAAGTTCACCTGGGTCCCAGAACGGGTTGGTGGGCCAAGGAAACGCCGTCAACGCCGGGAGCGGTATGAATGCGATGGGGACAGCCAATTTGGTGAGGCGAGACTCCCGAATAACCGAAGGTGTTCGCAGGGCTCGCGATATATCACGTCTGCCGGTCTTTTGCGCCGACAGACGCGCCGAGCCGTGGTCTGCGACGGGCCAAGGGAAGGCTCGATTTGGCGCTCGGCTAGTCGTAGCACTACGCTGGGCCCGGCTCCGACTTCGCGAGCTAGACAGCGATCAGCCAAGAAAATTCCAAAGCTACGTCGGACAAGTCGGCGAGCCCAAAGGCCTAATCGCTCCAGTCCAGATCAAGCACGGATCAACTTCGCGAAATCCTGTAGTCATTCGGGAGCCTCGCCCCACCAATTATGACCTCTAGCGATCTAACTGCCCAGGCTAACCGCGCTTTCGAATTCGCGGAAAGGCAGCTTAGGAAGCTGATCACAAATCATCCCGGCCATTTTCCGCTGTTTACCAAAGCGGGAAAGTGGAAGCATGAATCGGAGAGCTGGACGAACTGGTGCGAAGGCTTCCTGGGAGGGATGCTCTGGATCGTGGCCCGGCGGACTGGTGACCACTGGTGGCGAGCCAAGGCGGAAGAATATTCCAAATTGATTGAGGATCGGAGACTGGATCGGACAGTCCACGATCTCGGGTTCTTATTCTTACCGACTTGGAAAGTTTGGTACGAATTAACCGGGGACAAAGACATCCAAAAACGAGTGCTAGAAGCTGGGCAAACCTTAGCCGGCCGATTTCAGGAAAAGGGCCAATACCTGTGCTCCTTTGTAGCGCCCGAGAGCCTGTTCATCGACGTCATGATGAACGTCGGGGTGATCTTCTATGCGGCGCAGGAGTTGGGCGATGCCAAGCTCAAAGAGATCGCTTTGAAACATTGCCTTACGACCCGGCGGTTCTTAGTTCGCGGCGATGGGAGCACGGCGCATGAAGGGATTTTTGATTTGAGCAGCGGCGCGTTCTTGCGCCAAAGCACCCATCAGGGTTGGCGAGGAGATTCAAGTTGGGCCCGCGGACAGGCCTGGGCCATCGGGGGATTCACCACTGCTTTTAGGTATACCAAAGAAACCAGGTTTTTGGATACTGCCATAGCGACCGCTGACTATTTCATTGAGCGCACTTCGCCCAATGGAATTCCGCCTAATGACTGGGATCAGCCCTCGCCAAAGGCAACCTATGAAAGCTCCGCCGCTGCGATCGCCGCAGGCGCCTTCTTAGATTTGGCCGAACAAGTGACTAATCCAGGTCTGGCTCAACAGTACCAGGAGCAAGCTAAGCAGACTTTAGGCACCCTTCTAACCACCGAGTTCCTAGCCATCGAGCGCCCCGAATGGGAGGGAATCCTTCTGCACGGTATTTATCACGAACGCAAAGGGTTAGGCGTCGATGAGAGCGTGATGTGGGGTGATTACTTTTTTCTCGCGGCTTTAGATAAGCTGCTGCAGAATGCCGATTCTTCGTCGGTTTGAATAAACCGTCCCCCAAAAGCAAAACCCCCACGAATGAAAATAAATACATGTCTCCCCTTAACAAAGCTCGCCACCGCGCTGGCTCTGTTAATACCGTTCACCGCGTTTGCGGATAACGCCAAGAAACTGGAAGTTTTTTCTTGGTGGACATCCGGAGGCGAGGCGGCTGCGCTCGACGCACTGTTCAAGGTCTACAAACAGCAAGATCCCGGAGTCGAAATCATTAACGCCACCGTCGCCGGCGGCGGCGGTTCCGCTGCCCGGCCTGTCCTCCAGACTAGACTCGCCGGTGGCAACCCGCCAGATACCTGGCAGTCCCATCCCGGTTGGGAATTACTCGGACAATATGTCGACCCAGGTTACTGCGAACCGCTCAACGACATTTACCAGGCGCAGAATTGGGATAAAGTCTTACCCGCTCAGTTAATCAAGCTGCTCACCAAGGATGGAAAACAGTATTGTGTCCTGGCTGGCGTACACCGAGGTAACGACCTTTGGTATAACAAGAAGGTTTTGGACAAGGCGGGTATCAAGATCGGCGACACCATTTCGATCGACGAATTCCTGGCGGATTGTGCAAAGCTCAAGGCTGCCGGCGTTACCCCGCTCGCAGTCGGTGACTCCGGCATTTGGGCCACCGCTCAGCTCTTCGAGAATACACTTCTCGGAACCGTAGGACCAACCGGCTGGCAAGATCTCTTCAGCGGCAAGATGGGTTTTGATGATCCCAAGGTCAAACAGGCCGCTCAAAGCTACGCTAAAATCCTTGAGTACCAGAATTCGGATCATTCGGCGTTGACTTGGGACCAGGCTATCAAAGCCGTTGAGGAAGGCCGCTGTGCCTTTTCTTCCATGGGCGATTGGGCGCATGGCGAATTCACCAAAGCGAATCTCAAAGACAACGTAGATTTTGGCTGGGTTTCGCATCCCGGCACCAGCGGCGGGTTTATCGTCGTAGCCGATGGCTTCACGTTGGCTAAGAATGCACCACATAAAGCCGAAACGGTTGCTTGGCTAAAGAGCATTGGCAGCAAGGAGTCCCAAGAAGAGTTCAATCCGCTGAAGGGCTCAATCCCAATTCGAACCGACATCGATAAGAGCAAGTTCGGTCCGTACCATCTGTGGTCCATGAAATCCTTCGCCTCGGACGCCCTGCTACCCAGCTGCGTTCATGGTGAAGCAGCTCCTGCCGCATTCCAACAAGCTCTGAACGATGCCATTACCCAGTTCGTAGTAGACAAAAATGTAGATGCCTTCTGCTCGGCCTTGGTGCAGGCGGCGAAAGAATCCAATATTACTAAATAGGAGATCCTAACATCAAATGACGGGGTGAGCCCCTCCGCTCACCTCGTTAGTAGCATCCGGGAGGAATCGCGTCCCTGCGATCCTTCGTTCCCAAAGCTGCCCGCTGTCTTGATCCATGAAGTTAAACACGTCTGCTAGTCTGGCACGTCTTCGCGGCGCGCGAGGATCGACTTCGCCGTGCCGAATAAGGAATGAACGTAAAAACCTCAGGCTACGTCGGATAGGCAGCACGCCCTCCCGCACGGGTTCGTAGACCCCTACCGATTCTTAACAAATGAAGTCTCCTACCGCGAGACGCGCTAACCCAGGTACTCCTGAGCGTGTCGACGAAAATCGTCTGCGTTGGATAAAAGAAAAGCCTCGGCGCCGAGGCCGTTTCTCGGATCGGACCTTATCAGCCATAATCTTGTCCCCGGCGATGACTTTGATCCTGATATTCGTGTACGTCTTTATCGCGATCACCGTCTGGGTCTCGCTCTCAAACTGGCATACCATGAAGATCGACATGAGCATTCGTGACCCCCTGGGCGCGACCTACGGGCAAATGTTCATGATGCCGCGTTGGCACGCGAATCTGCGAAATGTTTTCATCTTTACGGCTCTTTTTCTGACTCTCTCGATTGGGTTCGGACTTCTGCTTGCTATATTGCTAGACCGTAAACTGATTGGCCACACCATCTTCAGGAACGTTTTCCTGTTTCCTTACGCGCTCTCCTTCATCGTTACCGGTATCGCCTGGCGGTGGATCTTTAACCCTGAGACTGGCATCAATATCCTAATTGACGGGCTGGGCATTAATAAATTGATTCAGGGATTGGGAGGCCCTCCGTTGCACCCGGGATGGACCACCGATCCAGCGGTACTCTTTTCGCTAAACAATTGGTTAGGAGCGCTCTTTCCTCCAATCAAAAGCATGAGTATTCAGCTGGGCATTCCCATGGCCCTGATCCCGGTTATCATTGCCGCTGCTTGGCAACTCACCGGTTTCGCCATGTCGATGTATATCGCCGGTCTCGCCACCGTTCCGCATGAGCTACGCGAAGCCGCTAGAATCGATGGGGCAACCGAATTTCAGGTTTACACCAAAGTGGTTATCCCACAGCTGAACCCGGTTACGGTCAGTACCGCCATCATCCTCGGCCATGTCTCTCTTAAGATCTTCGATCTCATCTTTGCCATGACCGGCGTCGGACCAGGATTCGCGACGGATGTTCCCGGTATTTTCGTTTTTGAAATGACCTTTAAAGCCACCCGCTACAACTTGGGCGCCGCGGCATCGGTGATCATGCTTCTCCTCGTCAGCTTGATCATTGTCCCATATCTGTGGGCAAACATGAGGAAACGATAAGTATGTCGATTCTGCCTTTGGGTATGCGAGCCTCTTTACCCAGGAAGCCGCGCGATTTTGTGATCCTGGGGTTTCTGATTCTCTGCCTCATTTTCTTCCTAATGCCCATCTATGTAATGGTGGTCACCGGCTTAAAGGAAGCAACCAGCGTCAGCCTCTCGACCATGTGGGATCTGCCATCACGATTGAGTGGCGGCGGATTTATGGAAGCCTTCCAGCGTCTCAGGCCCAATATGGGGAATAGCCTGATGATCGCGATTCCAGCGACGATCATCTCAGCCTGCTGGGGTTCGGTCAATGGTTACCTATTTGCCAAATGGAAATTTCGCGGATCGAATGTCCTGTTTGCCTTGCTCGTCTTTGGCATGTTTATCCCTTATCAGAGCATTCTAATTCCTCTGATTCTTTTCCTGGAGTTTTTGAAAATATACGGAACCATTCCGGGCTTGGTAGTGGTTCACGTCATTTACGGCTTACCCATCGTTAGCCTTATCTTTCGAAATTACTTCGCCAATATCCCTGACGAAATAATAGAAGCTGCCCGGATCGACGGCGCCGGGTTAGTCCGTATTTTTACTAAAGTCATGTTGCCGCTTTCATTGCCCGCATTCGTGGTGGTCTCGATCTTCCAATTTACTAACATCTGGAACGATTTCTTGTTTGGCGTCACGATCTTGCCCAATCCGCAATCCCAACCCGTGACCGTAGCCTTGAACAATCTTTCCGGATCCTTTTCCGTGGATTGGAATGTGGTTATGGCCGGCGCGATCACGGCCGCGCTTCCTACGGCGTTGGTTTATATATTTCTGGGACGGTTTTTCATACGCGGGTTGCTCGCGGGCTCCGTCAAGGGGTGAGGCTTATGGCTCCGAGTCGCTGAATGTCCCTAAATGAATCAGCAGGCCCAATCGTCCTCGGACTAGTAATCAGTAATCAGTGATCAGATGTGTTACCTGATTTCAGAACTGATTACTGACACACTGATTACTGATTACTTCGGTTCGAAATCGAGGACGAGAACGAAAAATCTCTCATGATCACCACGCACTACGATCTAGTCATCATCGGTTCCGGCATGGGTGGTGGCGTTCTCGCCTATGCGCTTAAGGATTCGGGCATGAAAATTCTCCTGATCGAACGCGGAGATTTTCTGCCTCAAGAACCGGAAAACTGGAGCCCGGAAGCAGTCTTCGATCACAAGCGCTATAAACCTCAAGAAACTTGGTATGATGAAGCCGGTCACCCGTTCCCGCCCGGGGTTCATTATTTCGTAGGCGGTAACACCAAGGTTTATGGGGCGGCTCTACCGCGGCTTAGGAAAGAAGATTTTTCCGAGCTCGAACACGAAGAAGGTTTTTCTCCCGGCTGGCCCATCAGTTACGAAGAGCTGGAACCCTACTATGAGCGGGCCGAACGCCTACTAGCGGTTCATGGCTCCTCTGGGGACGATCCTACCGATCCTCCAAGGCGAAGCCCATTCCCTTTCCCACCGGTACCGCATGAGCCTTACATCGAAGACCTGAAGACGAGGCTTGAGCGCCAAGGTCTGCATCCCGCTTTTCTCCCTCTGGGAGTTGACCTCCGCGAAGGTGGTCGCTGCATTCGTTGTAAGACTTGTGACGGTTTCCCTTGCCAGGTGCACGCAAAGAGTGAGGCCGATATCTGCTGTGTGCGACCGGCGCTGCTCTCGGAGAACGTGACCTTGATGGCCCGGACTCTTGCGCGTCGTCTGCAGACGGACCCTAGCGGCAAGAAAGTCGAAGCGATCGAAGTAGAACAGAATGGCGCTGTCACCCTTATCCAGGCGGACAGATTTGCGGTCTCCTGTGGTGCGGTGAACTCGTCTGCTTTATTACTGCGATCCGCTTCATCCGCGCATCCCGATGGGTTGGCGAACTCTTCGGGCTTGGTCGGCCGCAACTATATGGTCCACAATAATACCGCTTTGATGGCGGTGGCGCCGACGCGGATCAATCCGACTACGTTTCAGAAAACCATCGTGGTGAACGATTACTATTTTAGCGGGCCGGAGGACTGGAAGTACCCGTTAGGTAATCTGCAATTGCTAGGCAAACTTCAGGCCGGAATGTTAACCGCTGACAAACCGCTCGTCCCCAGATTTCTGCTGAAAGCGCTAGCCGATCGCAGTGTCGATTGGTGGGTGATGTCAGAGGATTTACCCAGGCCGGAAAATCGGATCGTAGTTAGCAGTAACGGCCGGATCAGCGTCCATTGGACACCGACAAATCGCCGGGCGCATTTTCGGCTGATTCACGCAGCGAAGACCATGATGAAGCGGGCGGGTTACCCTATCGTGCTGACGCAGACCATGGGGATCGAAACAAATTCGCACCAGTGCGGCACCGCCCGCTTCGGTAACGATCCGCGCAGCTCTGTCCTGGATCCATATTGTCGCACGCACGATCTGGAGAATCTCTACGTCGTCGATAGTTCGTTCTTCCCTTCTTCGGCTGCCTGTAACCCAGCGTTGACGATCGCGGCGCAGGCGCTGCGAGTGGCGGAGAAGGTGGCGGAGAATGGGTAAATCAGCGCAGAATGAGCTGGTCGCGGCCGCATCTAATCAACGGAAAACTCCGGCGCCACCCCGCCGTGGCGGACCTGTGACCATGAAATGGTCCGACAGAACAGCCCAGGGCTTAAGCCCTGGGTTCGGATACAGAACGAAGCGCCCTGAAAGTGGCGGCCAAAGGAAGTGTGCAGCCCGGAAACGGTTCCCATCGCCGACACGCGTGCGGACCGAATCATTTGAAAGAAACAATAATATATGTTGTTATTTTTACGTGAGCCAGTCCCTTATTCACCTTCTCGTTCATGCGATCTTTTCCACAAAAGATCGCCGGCCATTCTTACGTTCTGAAGAGATTCGGAATGAGATCTATGCGTATATGGCCGGGACCCTGAAAAACTTCGATTGCCACCCGATCAAAATCGGTGGGATCGAAGACCACGTCCATGTTTTCTCTTCTCTGTCGAAGAATATTGCCTTCTCGGATTTAATTGGCCGGCTGAATGGCGCTTCGTCAAAGCGCCTCAAGGAGAAAGGGCTCTCCGATTTCAGCTGGCAGAATGGATACGGTGCATTCTCCGTGAGCGAATCAAATGTAGAATCGGTTACTGCCTATATCCTCAACCAGGCAGAGCATCACAAAAAGTTCAGCTATCAGGAAGAGATTCGTGAAATCATGAAACGCCACCGAGTCGCCTTTGACGAACGCTACCTCTGGGACTGAGAAACGCGCACCTCGGACGCCCTTTCAGGGCGTGTTCCGTTGGGATCGGTCCCCAGGGCTAAATCCCTGGGCTGTTCTCTACGACCATTTCATGGTCAAATCATCGGCGGCGGTCTCCATAAGGCCTCGAGAGCTTACGCGGCTCCTAACAATTTCCTGACCGCAGCATTGTGCGCCGCCTGAGGATGCTTCCTGATCACCTCCGCGTACAACCGTTCACGGAGAGACTTTACCGCCTCGGATACGGCATGAAATGAACTCTCCCCCGCCCCTTCGCCATAACTAGTCGAGACCAAGACCTCGTGACCTTTCCGCTCGAACCGAATCCACGCATCCGACTCGGTAAACTCGAAGGTCTCGCTGGCACTACCGCCTTCCAATTTCCGAACGATTTCAGCAAAACTAGCCGCAAGATCCACCAACGGGATCCAATCCCAAGCGGCGCTAAAATCCTTGTTACCGACATGGAAAATCAGATTACCCAATGCCACCCGATATCGCAGATCCTCTTCCGTCACAGACGACCAGTCTGTCTCGCTATCTTCCTTCAGCTGATAATCCAGGTGCATAGGATTAAAACGGAAACGCCGTGATCACTTCGTTCCGATTACTCACCACTATTCGCAGACGAGTAGCTGACCCGCCATCGATCGTCGTCCCGATCTGATGCTGAAAATCGTACTCATAGATCGTCCCCGGCCGTCCGTGCGTATTGTGGCGGGCATGCCCGTTACGTACCGCCTCATTAATCATGTCTCGGAGAGTGGCCTCAGTGATTCCAGCCTCGAACTTGCCGGCCCCGGTGGCCGTGCTATCGGGCCAATGCCGCGCCATGATGTGCTGCAATGCCCAACGGGTCAGAGTTACTTGATCAGCATTGTTCCGGACCTGGCCGTACTGGGCTGTCTGAGCAACGCCGGCGCCTGCAGTCATTAGGAGACCGAGGGCGATAAACAGGATACTGAGCAGGCGCAGATTCATTCGGCTCCTCTAAGCTCCGCAATCACCTTAGTAGGATCCTCGCATCGAAACACTGCCGTCCCGGCCACCAAAACATTGGCACCCGCTTCGGTCGCCACTCGTGCGGTATCAGGCCCAATCCCACCGTCTACCTCGATATGAAAATCGAGCCCTTTTTCGTCCCGAATCTGTCTCGCTGCGCTCACTTTCTCCATCATCTCCGGGATAAAAGCTTGTCCGCCAAACCCGGGATTCACGGTCATAACCAATAGAAGATCGATCTGGTCTAAGAACGGCTCAACCTTTTCGAATGGGGTGGGCGGACTAATTGCGAGTCCGACCGTACACCCACTAGCTCGTATTGCCCGCGCCGTCGCGCTGGTGTCACAGGGCGCTTCCACATGGAACGTGATATTGCGCACGAATGGCTGGAACCGCGAGAAAAAATGGTCAGGCCGGTCGATCATCAGATGAACATCTAAAGGCACCTTCGCTACTTTGGCGATTGCCTCGGTCACGGCCGGTCCGAAGGTAAAGTTATCCACAAGGTGTCCATCCATAATGTCGACATGAAACCAGTCAGCTCCGGCTTTTTCCGTCCGGATGATTTCCTCGCCCAGTTTTGAAAAATCACACGCGAACACGGAGGGCGCGATTATAATTTGTTTCCTGCTCATCTCGCTGCCTTTATTTTCACAACAAGATCACAAAGACCATAAAGCGGCGTGGCCGCAACCAAAGAGAAGGAAAACTTACACAACAAGGCCACGAAGGCCGCAAAGAAGCGTAGAAAACAGAAAGGATATTCACCACAAAGCAGCCCTGCCTATGTTGGATTTTGCGAGTGACACTTATTTCATGGGGGAAGCACTCCGCCAGGCGCGAAAAGCACGGGCGGCGGAAGAGGTGCCGGTCGGGGCGATTGTAGTATCACAAGGCAATATCATTGCTCGAGCTTGGAACCAAGTTGAGACCCTCAAGGACGCGACCGCGCATGCTGAAATCCTGGCGATTACCCAAGCCGAAAGTGCCATCGGCGATTGGAGACTCACCGATTGCGATCTTTACGTCACCAAGGAGCCTTGCCCCATGTGCGCCGGCGCAATCGTCCACGTCCGGTTACGCAGAGTGATCTTCGGTTGCCCCGATCCTAAGGGAGGCGCCGCGGGCAGCATGATTAATCTTTTGCAAATGCCTCAATTAAACCATCGCTGTTTGATTACGGCAGGTGTCTGCGAGGACGAATGCCGCCAACTTTTGCAGGATTTCTTCCGCGATCGACGGGGAAATGAATAGCCGTACCGCAAAGCGGTTAAAGATCATAGCCCTGGGAAACGTCCACCATGGAATACGCCCTCACCAGGCGCATCAAAATCGTTCTCGTAAGGAACCCGGCGTCGCATGCCCCGACGCCTGGAGGGGAGCCGCTTTTCAAGATGGCAGCTCTATCGGTTGCTAGCAGGCGGCTCCCGGGAATGACTCAGCGCAAGGTTTTGCCCATCGCGTCTATTCTGTTGCGGGGATACAACGGCCCATAGAACTGCCACACCTCGAGACATTCCCGGGAGCCGCTCGCTGCGAACCGATAGAGCTGCAATGCTACAAAGCGGCTCCCCTCCAGGCGTTCGGTCCGCTCCACACGCAGCCTGTGTGCAACCCTTCTGTGTTCCTTCCTCATCCTTCACGAGGACGAGAGCGACAGCGCCGAACCGTCCAACCGCAGGCCGCAAACGCTAACGGCAAACCGCTAACCGCCCCCTCAGCCGCCGCTCCTGACCGCATCGTAGCCAGTCTTCAGGAGCAGGCAGACGACGATAAAGATAAAGAGTCGGCGGATGAACTGGTTCCCTCTGAGAATAGCAAACCTGGCTCCGACGATTCCGCCAAACGCGTTCGCCAGCGCCATGGGAATAGCAAACCGCCACACGACATCGCCCGCGATAACAAATAAGATCAGAGCTCCAAGATTCGTGCTGACATTGACCAGTTTAGCCGCAGCCGAGGCATGCAGAAAATCGAATCGCAGAAACCTGATAAATAAAAAGATAAAGAACGTGCCGGTGCCGGCCCCAAGAAATCCGTCGTACCAACCGACCAGACCGCCGATCAGACAACCTTTCCAGATAGTATCGGCCCCGATCGGTTCGGCCGAAGCCGTCGTACCGAGTGTTTTCTGGCTGATCGTGTAAACGAGAATAGCAGCCAGAACGATTGGTAAAACTAGTCGAAACAAACCTGGAGCAACGAAGCGAGCGCTTTGGGCCCCGAACACTGCTGCCAGCCCTGAAACGATGCAGACTAATGCCATGAACCGGAGCGGCAAACGAACCCGGCGAGAGTAAGTGTAACTAGCGTTCAGCGTCCCACAGATGGCAGCGAACTTGTTGGTCCCCAACAACATGGCTGGGGCTTGCGCAGGTAGGATGGCGAACAGCGCCGGGATCTGTACTAACCCGCCACCGCCAACCGTTGCATCAACAAAGCCGGCTATCAGAGCGCTAAAACAGAGGATGATTGAGTCCAGCACAAGCAATGGTTAGCCTGCATCGATCGAAAAACCCAGGCGATTGGTGAAAGGTAATTGGTCTATCCTATCCTTCGAGACCAACTCTGACGGCGCTCGTGACGCGCTTCGTTCTCGTCCTCTTAAGAACAGGGCGTCGCATGCCCAAGGCCTGGAGGGGAGCCGCTCTACAAGATGGCATCTCTATCGGTTGGTAGCAGGCGGCTCCCGGGAATGACCCAGCGCAATGTTTTGCCCATCGCCTCTATTCTGTTCCGGGGATACAACGTCCTGTTCCGGGGGATACAAAGGCCCATAGAACTGCCTCACGTCGAGACGTTCCCGGGAGCCGCCTGCTGCTAACCGATAGAGCTGCCATGCTACAAAGCGGCTCCCCTCCAGGCCTAGAACCTCCAACCGTCACCGAATCAGCATACAGTCGCCGTAGCTGAAAAATCGGTACTTCGAGGCAACCGCTTCCCGGTAAGCCTCCAGAACAAATCCGCGTCCGGCGAAGGCAGCTACTAGCATCAGCAGAGTGGATTTCGGCAAGTGAAAGTTTGTTAACAGGCTATCCACCCGCCGGAAGTCGAACGGCGGATAAATGAAGATGTCAGTTTTCCCAACGCCAGGAACAATCCGCTGATTCCGCAGCATGACCGTTTCCAGTGTTCTGACCGTAGTGGTGCCAACGGCGAGCACTCTTTCAGCGGATAAGACACGTTCCGCCGTCTCCTTTTCGATTTCGAACCATTCCTCATGCATGTGATGCTTCCGAATATCATCGGTCTTTACCGGCAGAAATGTACCAATCCCGACTCGCAAAGTAATAAACGCATGGGGAAACCTAGCCAACAGCTCCGGCGTGAAGTGCAGACCGGCGGTGGGCGCCGCGACCGCTCCCGGTTTGGCGGCGAAGACGGTCTGGTAACGTTCCGCATCCTCCGGCTCCGCCTCTCGATGGATATAGGGTGGTAACGGCATTTCTCCTATCCGCGAAAAATCAATCGGGCGATCGAACTCGACTACGCGTTCTCCCGAAGCTTCAACCCTGAGAACCTTGCCGGAAAGAACTCCATCGGAGAACTCTCTGCCACCCCGAAACCAATGACCCGGTCGAACCAGGCAGCGCCAGGTCTTGCCATCGAGTTGCTCCAACAACAACAGTTCAGCTTTTCTGGTTCGGAATCGAATTCGAGCCGGAATTACCTTGGTGTTATTGAGCACCAACAACTCGTCAGGCTCCAGAAAATCAGAAATATCGCGGAAGGAATGATGAGCGATGCTCTGTCTCTTCCGATCAAGCACCATCATCCTGGCCTGATCCCTAATCGGCGAAGGATGCGAGGCGATCAACTCAGGAGGTAATGCGTAATCGTAATCTGAGGCAAGGAAACTCATGCTAACCAACCGGTGATAAAGGCCACGGCGAGACAAAAGCAAAAAGAAACCGCGAATGGACACGAATTGACGCGAATAAAGATCCCTTCGCGGGCCGTTAGAACTAGGCGCTCAGTGGGAGTACTTGGACACCGGTGGACAGATCAAGATCAACCGCAGATGAACGCAGATTCACGCAGACAAAATGGCTCAGGACAGATTGACCAATCTGCAACACGAAAGCCTAAGCTCCAGACGAAATCTGCGGATAATACCTTCTATTCGTGTTTATTCGCGTCCATTCGTGGTTTCTCCGTGCTTTCGTGTCCATTCGCGGTTCGCATGAGTTTTTTCGCTCCGTCCTCGATCTGCTGGACAGTCTCTTCTGCGGTTTCGCCGTGGCGCAAAAAGAGGTCGAGCTGATGTGCGACTAGATAGGCTGGCCGATTGTAGTTCGGCCCTAAGGCAGTGGACGGTCTGGCGACCGCCTGATCGAAGATCACGGGCAATTTCGCGAACCAGGGGAACTTATTCAGAATATCCTGGTCTTTATATAAAGCCGGGCGAGAGGGCATGCCGCACAGTTCCAGCGCAACCTCTTTCTGGATCTCAGCCGAACTGAAATACCTTACTAAATCAGCGGCCACGTCCGGACGCCTTGAATATTTTGAGACCATTAGGCTCCAACCGCCGAGCGCACCGGCATGGATCCCGGAAGCCCCGCCCTTAGGCAAGACCGTTACCGAGAATTTTCCGCAGATCCGGCAGTCTGGTTTATCAGCTAATGCGTAAACGTACGGCCAATTCCGCATAAAAGCCGCGTGCCCGTCTTGAAAAACATTTCGGCATTCTTCCTCGGCATAAGCGGTTGTCGCCAGCGGTGAAACCGTTCCCAGCCAACTGCGAGCGCGATTAAGAGCCTCGATGGCTCTTGGGTTATTGATCGAAACCCGGCCATCCGCCTCGATGATAGTTCCACCCACATAACTAAAGATCCATTCCAAGGCGTTGACCACACCGCTCTCATCCTTCCCTTGCCACAGATATCCGTAAAAATCAGCGTCGCCGGCGGCCTTTTCCCCGGCTTGAATCGTTCGAGCCATCTCCGTCAACTCATCCCATGTGTCCGGAGGATGGGAGAATCCATACTTATTCAACAGGTCGGTCCGATAGTAGAGCAGGCCGACGTCAACTGAGGTCGGAACCGAGACCAGTTTTCCGTCTACCGTGTTATTTTTGATGACCTCTGGAAAATAAGCGCTGAGCTCTTCAGTGTTAAAGAATTTAGTCAGATCGATGGCATAAGGAGCTGCGGTTCCCTGCCAAGACGTATCGATCGAATACACATCTATATCAGGAGTCTGCGCCGACCAGTCGACAAGAAATTCGGCAAAAGCCGCCGAGTAAGAATTCGGCTTAGATACGTACTCAACATGATTACCCGTTTTCTTCTCCCACTCATTAACTAACCGCCGGATCACTCTACCTGCTTCACCAACCTCGGATGAACCAGCCAATCCAATGGTAACCGCTGAGCCGCTCAGGCAGAAGGTCAGCATCGAACCGAGGAAGATCAAACCGCGAATGGACGCGAATAAACGCGAAAATGAATCAAAACATGCGTCGATCTGCTGTTGCAGTTTGTTCGCCTTGCTATTCTCGTTTATTGGCGTCCATTCGCGGTTGAAAAGTTTTCTACCTGGTGTCCACCCGTAGTTGTTCCGCATCATGCGATTATTGCTGACAGCCGAATTACACTACCGGCTAGCTTGGTTCAAGTGGCTGGAAGCACAAGTCGTTCATTACGATGCGATAGCGATCTGCGGCGACCTGCTGGATGTGTTTTACAAGGAACCACTAAAGCGTCAAGTCCAACGGACCACCAGTCGGCTTCGTACCCTGGCAAACAAAACCAGCGTGATCCTTTGTTCTGGCAACCACGATACCATCGATTTCCCGGTTGAACGATCTTCCGGTGCGATACCTGCATGGCTGAACGAGCTCGAGTCGATTATTACGGTGGACGGCAACACGGCGGTGATCCGCGATCAGATCATCATCACGAGGCTCAGCTTCGTCGCTACTGAAGCCCAAAAACGCCCCGTTCTTGCCGCCGGCGCTCAATTGCGAGTGGAGAAAGGCCTGCCCTGGCTCGTGCTGCATCATCATCCGCCGGCGTTCCATCCAGGAATAGGACCGGAGGAGTTAACCGCAGGCCGCCTGCTTAAACAGTTCTCACCCGACTTCTGGGCTTCCGGGCGGCTTTACGGCCAGCAACCCTTTCTGAAAAGACGAGGTTGGCTTCAGCGGATGGACAACTCAATCGTGCTGAACACACCACAACTGTACGTCGGCCAGGAATTGTTGGAGGGTCCTTTCCCAAATCACGTCGTCCTCGATTTAACAGCCCGACAACTAACCTGGCATTGCGCTTTCCAAGAGACAGCCGAGCAGGAAACATTTCAACTGCATTAGGGCGACTCACAAAAAAAGGAGCGCCTCCGCTTGCCTTAGAAGCGGAGGCACCCTTCAACTAGTCCGGTTAGTTTCCCCAAACCACCAGACTAAAATTAGAAAAACCACTCAACTTGGGTACCAAACAGCCACCCATGGGTGGTATTGCCATTATAAGGCGGCATAAAGGGGGTACCAAATTCTCCCACCGGCGTTGTCATGCCTCTAAGCGAGTCCGACCAAAGGGCGTAAGTCGCAAAGAAGCGGATTTCAGGTTTGGTATAGTAACCGCCCTTAGGCTTGATCACTGGGCCAAAGTCAAAGATGCCTAACCAACCGGAATGACCATAGCCCGGAAAGCCTGAACCAACAGAACCGGTGTTGCTCTCCCACTGGCCCGAGAATTGTCCTTGGAGAGCGATATTATCCGCAATCCAGAAGGCCGGGCGCATACCAAACTGAACGTCGTGGACATGACCCGAAGTGATCTTGGGTGTAGACACGACCCTCGAATCGACTACGTTTCCGCCGGCCCCATTTCCAGGCCCAACAGTTCCGCCAATCGCTGAACCGCTGTAGGTGTCTTCCCAATCTCCGAACAATGCAACAGAGAACCAAGGAAGGGGAGCTGGCGCAGCAACCGGTGTCGGTCCCATCGACTTACCGTCCTTCGACATCCCAGGGGCTGCCGCAGGCTGTGAATGATACCACGGTCCAGCAAGATAGAACTGGAAGCCCGCCCTATATTCATACGAATGGTCGATCACGTCGCCGACATTGACGGTGCCCTGGATTGTTGGATGGTAAGCCTGTATCAGCGCCTCAGCTTGTTGGATCGAACCAAAATCATCGCCAGCGCTGAAGTTCGTCGCACCCTTGCCGAATAGGGCATAGGCGGTGAACGAATTGTTACCGCCGCCGGGTCCAAACTTGACATTATAGATGAGGCCTCCGCCAATACCCCAGGCGCTATCGGAGTGCACCGGTTGAGGTAACCCCGTAGTCGGATTCGTCAGTGGGATGAGAGAACCGTTATTGGCAAAACCATTCGACGGGTTACCCCCATTTGAGTAACCCTGAGTAAAGGTACCGCCTTTTTCAACATTACCGATCAGGACCAACGCAAAGGAACCGGGGATCGGTCCAAGTTGGATGTCCTTCAACCGGAGATCGAACGTATGCTTAAAGAAGGTGCCGATACCCGGGGATAAAAAGGAGTCGTTTAGGCCGCCCAGCCAGGCGAACGCCAGCTTACCAACACCGACATCGATGTTTTTAACACCAACTCCGTAACCGGACGTATCCAACCAGAAATAATCTTCGGGATCGGTGTTGAAACGATCGTAGAATCGTTCGCCGGCCCAGAATGTGACCTCCGGTGCGCCCTTAAACACGTTCGTCGCTTCCAGGAAAGCCTGGCGGAGAACGAATCTGAAGTCTTGACCGCCGCCCTCTACTCCTTGGCCGGTATTCGTGGTAAAACTGGCTCGGTTCTGCTGGTAAACGATTGCCGGGGTAAACGTCATGGACACATCCATCACGTCAGGGCTATCACCCAGCATGTGGGCCTGCATCCAGGTCAACTCCATGTAGGTGTCGTTTTCGTTACCGAGACGCATACGGCCCCAGTGGGGAGCGTTTGGTAGTTGAAAGCTGAAGTTGCCGCCTCCGCCGTTGCCGTTGAACTGGAACCCGGCCCGAACGTACGCCGAGAACGTGAAGTTCCTGGTTATCGACTTCAGGAAAGACTCGTCCAGGGTTGGCGCTGCGGCGACTTCCTTGCCATCGGCATCGGTCAGCACGCGGGTATTCAGGATCGAACCGGAGTCAGCTTTGGATTCCAAAGCTTTCATCTCGGCTTCCATCGCAGTAATACGATCTTCGTACTGCTTCTGGATTTTCTGCACCTGCGCATCGTATTCCGACTGCATCTTCTGCATTTGCGTCTTCAAAGCAGAAACGTCGTTGTTACTACTGCTATTATCCTGGGCCAGACAAACCGACCCAGTGCATAAGAAGGCGACAGCCAGTTTCGTACACAGGGCTCCTGTGGGGGGACTGAACTTCATGCTGTTTATGTTCCTTTGGGGTAAGAGTTAAGGCTCGAGCTCAAGCCGGCACCTACCGGCGCGAGATCGATGCCGGCTGTCTTAGGAACAGGTCGATAGAAAGTCGAGGCGTAGGGCCTCAAATATGACTCCCAGATAAATCTACATGACGATTAGATAAACGGCGGGCCGATCATGGTAGGGCGAAAACCACGCCCGCATCGCTACGCGAAGCGTTGCGGGCGGGACTCGGCGCGAATTGGACATCGATTGCTGACGACGGGTATCCGCGCCGGTTTTGAGCCGGGGCGTGCGTCAGGTTAGCGTCTTCGTTTTTTGCACCGAGACAACACCTTCGGGACGATCCGGTATCTTGGCGAATCCGGTCCCATAATGCGGCTCAAAACCGGGCGGGGATAAATTACAGATCTAATCGATGCCTGGGCGCGCCGAGTTTTTCGCCCTACCATTACTGCTTCTCTCGAGTCTCTGCGGGGGCTCCCACCTGCTTGATGGGCGGCAGCGAGCGCCGCCGAAACTCGATTGGCGTTTGGCTACTCACCTCTTTAAAGACTCGAGAGAAATGTTGGATGGTAACGAACCCGCAGTCGAGAGCGATGTCACCGATGGGAAGGGTCGGAACACGCGAGCAGAGCTTCTGCGTTGCGCACTCGCACTTTGGTCAGAAACTTATGAATCGAACTACCCGCTTCGCGGCTGAAAAGCGTGGCTAACCTTCCGCGGGAGAGCCCAACCTCTTCCGCTAGCTTATTTAGGGTCCACTCCTCTCTAAAACGGCCCTCGAGAATTCCGAGTGCTCTCGAAATCGCCGGGTGCATAGCCGCAGGAGAAGGTGCCGGGTTCGAGTATTCTATTGCTCGCACGAATTCGAGCACCAACGCGTCGATTGCCAAACGCAGCCCGGCCGCCTGATGCGCAGAAGTCGTGATCCCTTCTCGGATGACGTGAGAAAAAGGATGCTCCAACTGGCGCTGCCCATCCAAAGAAGAAGTCCGCTTAAGCGCTAGTGAAACGTTCCAGTCCGGATGACGATGTTCGATCGCCCGCAAATCAAATCCTACCCACAGCAGGTGATGTTTTGGTTCCGGCCCATGCTCGACCCAGTGATTTAGATTGGGCGGAAAACACCAAAGCGACCCAGGCTTCAAAAAAACCTCTCTTTCACCCATGAGCCCCATCCGAGTAGTCCCCTCGACCACATAACCGACTTCCCAATGGCGATGTAAGTGAAAACCCACTCGATAGCGCGGCCCTTCCCAATGTTCTCCCGAGTCGACCACCTCGGGCAGGATCCTCTCCAGGCCAACGGCCCAAAACCCCGCCAACGGTCCTCTCGCTTTCACAATCTGCATAGCGGTCCTTGCTCAATAAGATTTACACGCTGCCCATCCTAAAGAAGCTTGCAACCGTTCGAAATGCATGCGGATTCTTAGGCTGGTTAGTGTCCTGTCCCATAAATACCGTGGCTTTCGTTGCGATCAAAATGGGCCGCCGGCAAGGCGCGAGGAGGGCACATATCTAGATCGATACGTAACCGACGAGCAACGCAGCCGCCGGCCCATTTTCATCGCAACCCTCCGGGCCGTGGCCAGTTGGCTGTTTTTCCGCGTTGCTCACTCCTCACGTATCAATTCAGATATGCTCGTCGCTAGTGCCAGTGCGGCTCGCACCGCCTTGAAAAACAGCCAACTGACCGACGGCGAAAGCCATGTTATTTATGGGACA